>Ga0214923_10003515_pt1 | contig 19626 bp, 20 predicted proteins | sample LL1510_MetaG_FD_177993 | JGI IMG/M metagenome (GOLD analysis project Ga0214923, IMG submission 177993) | Freshwater microbial communities from Lake Lanier, Atlanta, Georgia, United States - LL-1510 | ecosystem: Environmental > Aquatic > Freshwater > Lake | place: USA: Georgia | collected...
TCAATCATTTGAGTTAAAAAATTAGGTTTTAAACCTAATTTAGATTCAACTTGTTTAGCAATTTCATGAATTGTATGATCTTTATTAATATCCATAGTAATTATTTTTACTGATAAATTATTAAATATTTAATTAAATTGATAATTCTAAATATTTTGATTTATATTTTAAATATTTTCCATAATATTTACTACCTAATATAGAACTCAATGATCCACCTGCTTGTACCTGAGGAGATTCATCTGATGGTTGAGCATTTGGTGTACCATCATTTTTTCGTCCTTCAGCAGCTTCAATAGTTTTAGGACTTAGTAATTTATTTAAAAAGTTTAGTAGCATATTTTTTTTACTTTCATCCTGAATATTTTCAATAATTGATTTTAATTCTTGCAGAATTTTAATTAGTTGTACTCTTTGTGGTCCTCGACCACTTCTAAATTTTCGTTGCAAGATTTTTGCTGAACGTGTTTTTTTAAATTCATCTAATTTATATTTTTTATATAATATTTTTTCTTCATCTTCTAATATTTTGTTATTTAATATTTTAGGTGCTATTATCGTTTGTACATATGCTTTCAATGCATTTGTTTCTATCTCTGATAAATCTTCAATATTCTTAGATATAATTCGATTCTTCATATCTTCAGTAAAAGTATTATTTTGACTCGAATTCGTACCACCAAATTGAACACCAAAATATGCAGCTGCCGTATCAATTATACTTTGAATTTTAGCTACATTTTCCGGCTTGTTAATCTCAGTTAGTGATAAAGATCGGAGCTGTAATAATTCACTCTCTAATTTTTTTAGATCCAAAGATGATGGACTAGCAACATCATCATCATCTTCAAAAGGTGCAGCATCACTATCAGAAACATTTTGAGCTAAAATATTATTAACTATTTTCATTTTTCCATTTAATGCTGTTAATAAATTATCAATCATACCATCGTCTCCATCTTTATTTTTCTTTATAAATATTAGTAATTGTAGTCTTGTTAGTTGATTTATTAAATTTTGCCATTTTCCTACTAATTCTGGACTTTTGCCCTGAATATATTGGTCATGGAAATATTTTAATTGATAATCACTTTTAATTAACTCTTTAAGATATTTTTCCAAAGTATCTATACTTTTAACACTTAATTCTTGAAATCCGTATTTTGTAAAATTATAGAAAGACATTAATACATTATATATCTGTTTTATATTATCTATGTTTGCAGTTGAAGTACCTATATATTTAATTAATGGATTATTATCTGTATTCAATTCTTTATCGTTAGTATCAATAAATGAAGATAAATCTGAATCATGCGTATTAAATACGTATAGAATCAATACTACTAACCCATACAAATTGGATACTGAGAATAATTTTTTACCATCTTTTTTTTCTTCAAAAATAATTTTATCTCCAGGTATCTTTTGATAATTAGGTATTAATATTTGTCTATTATTTGCGGTTAAAGGCATTTTTTGAAGGATTAAACATATATCTGCAATGTTTTTCATTATTGTATCTTTATTAATTTCTTTAAATTTTTGGGGTGAACTAGTAAATAAGGATTCTGCTTGTGGTCTACTCGAAGGTTGAGTTATTGTAGGTTTTAAACTGACTGCACTTCCGCTTGCGCCTGCATTTTGATTTATACTTCTATTATACATATATCTATATATTAGAAAAAAAAATTAATTTATAATATTATTTAAACTATTAATCTTATTATTCATAAGATTAATTAAATAATTTATATTATTATTATTTTTAATTTTTATTTTTTTAATTTCATCAATATATTTTATAGGATTATTAGGATTGTTTGGATTATTAGGATTATTTGGATTGTTTGGATTATTAGGATTATTAGAATTATTTGGATTGTTTGGATTATTAGGATTATTAGGATTATTAGGATTATTAGGATTATTAGGATTATTAGGATTAATAGGATTGTTAGGATTAATTGGATTATTAGGATTGTTAGTATTAATAGGATTATTTAAATAATAAAATAAGACTGGATAATCGATTTTATTTTTATACAAAATATGACTTTTTAAAAAAATATAATTATTTAATATTGAATTATTAAATTTTAAATAGATATCACTTACAGCAATTTTATGATTTCCCATTAATTTATTTTTTTTATAATTATTAAAAACTATTTTTTCCATAATTATATCCCATATTTCATTATTTAAATAATTGCCTCTTCTACACTTACTAAAATTATTAATAAATATTTTATATTTATCAATCTTTATTTTTTTTTTATTATTATAACTATAAGTGATTAAAGGATCGTTCATATCATACCAAGGAACTAAAATAATTTTTTTTGTATTAATATAATTTTCATAATTTTTAATATAATCAATAAATATATCTTGATTTCTAATATTTTTCCTAATATTAAAATAAAAATTATTGGATGAATGATTTTTATATTTACTAAAATATAATTGAGGAAAAATTGATTTAGCAAATTTTCTATAATTTTTATTATCAATTATAATTATTTTATTTATTAAAATATCATAATATTTTAATATATTATAAATAATTGCTAATTTAATGCCTCTATCTATCCATACAATATTAACTAAAACACATTCATTATTATTTCTAATAATTTTTTTTACGACAGCATTATTAAAATTATAATTTTGTATATTATAATTCATAAATAATCTATTAATAAAATTTATAAAATAATTAAAAAAATACTTAAAAAAATACATCTAATTTATATTTAGATGTATTTTCTAATCGGTTTTTTATTATTATCAAAATTTTATATACTATATCAAATAATTAATGCCACATATAATTATTATTTAAAAAAAAAATTAGATATTGATTTAATGGATAAAGATATAGATGAAGATAATTTAAGTAATACAACTGATACTACCGAGAGTGTAGTTTTAAGTTCAAATGAAACATTAATATCTGAATATATTGATGAAGAAGACACAAATAATGAAGATGAAATAAATAATAATACCAATATTAAAACTATTACAAGTCCAATAAATAATTTATCTTCAGTTGATTCATATGATTAAAAATGATAAAAATTGAATTATATATTTAAAAATTAAATTACTTACATATTAATGGAAATTAATTATAAATTAATACTTAAATATTTAAGTCCAGATAATTCAATTAATAAAGAAAATATTAATTCTGATGAAAATAAAGTTACTGAAAGCGAAATTTCTGATTATTATAGTTCTTCTTTTCTTGAATCTAATCCAAAATCAAAGAGTTTAGATTTAATAAAAAATGAAAATAATTCTAATTTTATTACAAAAAAAAATTTATATAATTATTCAACTAATTTTCCATTAAAATTTCAAAATATTTTTTCAGATAAATATTATCGCTTTGGTATTACAGTATTTGATAATAACAATAATAATATAAGTTTTTGGTCATCATTATTAACATTAATAGATATTGATAAAAAATTTATCATACCTTATGAAAATGATGAAATTAATATCATAAATAATTTTAAGAATGAATTAATTGATAAATACTCAAAAAAAGGTTTGTCAGCATGTTTAAAAAAATTTGATAAAAATGATATTAAAGAAAGAATTAAATTAATACCTGATTATTTAATTATTCAATATATAGTTGATATTATAAACATTAATATATTTATATTAGATTTTAAAACCGAAACAATTAATATAATATATAATGAAATTATTATGAATCCATTGAAACCAACAATTATATTAGCTAATTTTGATTTTTATTGGGAACCAATTATTCTTAATAAAAAAAGTGATAATCAAAAAATATTTAATTATAATGATTCAATTATAAAAAAATTATTAAATAATGATATTAAATATTATGAAGAAAGTAAATTAAATAAACACTTTAATTGTGATAGCCCAAAAAATATTATAATAAATGAAAATAATAAATTATCAATAATTAATTCTAAAAATGATGCTTTATTTGTAGAACCAAGTGAAGAGGTTAAAATTATTGAAAATATTCCCAATAATACAACTGATAATGAAGAATTTAAAAATTTAAATAAAACAAAATTAAATAAAATGAAATTAGATGATTTAATAATATTATTAAAAAAAATTAATAATACTATTGATATTAATAATAAAAAATCAAAAAAAAAAATGATAACTAAAAAGGAATTAATTGAATTGATATTAAATCAATTTAATTAATTGTGTTTATTTTAAATTATTAAATATAAATAATTAATAATGGATACAACTTATAAGTTTGATATAAAAAATTATGGATTAAAATTTATTATTTTATATATATTTATTATTTTTGTGGAAAAATATCCAAATATGAAGAAATATTCAGAAGAAACAAAATTTAATGTTTATAGATCATTATTATGTTTATTTTTTGTAATACTTTCAATTGAAAATATAATTAATAATTTTCAAAACATATTAAATCCGTTTAATATTAAAAATGATAGAATTAATGATTTATTTGAATGGTTTCTTATTTATTTAATAATTGATATTGTTAAAATGATCAGTATGAAAAATAAAAGATGGGATTTATATAGTCATCATATATTATCAGTTGTAATTGTTTTATTATCATTTAATTTAAATAGTATAACATTATTTAATAATATAATATTATTAAATGAAATTATTAGTTTAGTAACAGGTATTGATTCGATATATATGGAAGAAGATAATTTAGAAAATTCAAAAAATTGTAAAAAATATAGAAAATATATTATTCAATATATAAGATTACCTATTTGGTTATTTGGTATTTATATATGTTTGTTTAATAATAATAATATGCCTTCAATATTATATTGGTTATATTTATTTTCAATAATTGGCATATTAGGACTAGATCAATATTGGTTAAAAAAATGCAATAAAGTAATAAATTCTTATGAATAAATTATTGATTAGACGACTTAAATTTTTTGATTATTGATTGTGATATTATTTCAGATAATATTGTTACGAGAGTATTAACTAATTGATTTAATTGAGATGGTGATAATAAATTATCAGTTATAGATGATTGAGTAAATGGTAATGTAGGTGATTGAGTAGGTGGTTGAGTAGGTGATTGAGTAGGTGATTGAGTAAGTGATAGAGTTAGGTGATTGAATTAGGTGATTGAGTTAGGTGATTGAATAAGTGGTTAAGTATTTGAATATACAGGATTTTGATTACTTATTAAATTACAGCTAGAACAACATTTGTTCCATGTATTTTCTTTTTCTTCATGATTATTACTATTACATTTACCAGCTTCGACTAAAGCTTGACAATTTACATCACTATCTACACACGACATTGTTTTACATGTCGCACAACATTTTTTATATTTGTTATAGCTATCATCATAACATCTATAATATGTATTTGCAAATCGTGGACATTGAAAATAGGGATTATCAACACAATCAGTGGAATCTGTATTGCTCATATGTTCGTTAATAGTATATTCACCAAAAATATTATAACTCATTATAAACAATTATAAAAATATTTTTTATAATTATTTTTTTATAATTATATATAATGGTAATAGATAAAAGTATATGGGGTAGACATATGTGGTTTACATTACATAATATTTCATTAGCATATCCAAATACACCAAATAAAACAGACAAAGAAAATTATAAAGCTTTTTTTTATTTAATAAAAGATATATTACCATGTAAAATTTGTTCTGATCATTATAAAGAAAATCTTTTAAAATTACCTTTAACTGATGAAATTTTAAGCAATAAGGAATTATTTATAAAATGGGTTATTGATATGCATAATTTAGTAAATGAAAATATAAATAAAAAAATTATTGATTATAAAGATGCAAGAAAATTAATAGAAAATAATAATTTTTATAACTCTTCAAGCAATCAAAAATCATATTTAAATTGTATTTCAGAAAATCCTATTAGTAATTATTTTTTAATTATTATATTTTTGATAGTAATTTTTATAATTTATAAAAAAATGTAATTAAATCTTATATAAAAAAATATTTTTATATAAGATTTATATAAATGACAAATATAATTCCAAAGAATATTTCAATTATTACTTCAAATGATGAGATTAAAAATAATAATGAACCAGAAATTCGATCAATATTTGATATTAATTTAATTAAATCGACAGTTAATGATATTAAAGCAACTTTAGATAAATTAAAAGATGAAGGAAGTACGGATAATTTTGATAATGAAATTAAAATACTTGAATTATATCCAGAATTTTATGATAGCTATCCATTTTTAGTAAAAAAATTATGTAAAAATAGTGATATGGATATTTTATATAAAATGTTAGAACAATTAGAACAAGTTGAAAATGGTAATAAAACTTTAAATAATGTTGAATTATCATTGGGTAAGGAATTAGCTGATCAATATTTATATCCAAATATAAATAATTAATTATTTATTATTAAATTGTAATTTTTTATCAAGATTAAAAAAATAAGTGACCCAATATTTATTATATTAATCTCATTTATAATAATAAAAAAATTATTTTACTAATAAGGAACTGAATTTATTAAATTCAATTTCATATTTTTCAACAGTTGTTAATAATAATTTATTAAGTTCTTCTTTATTTTTTTTATAAAGATTATCTGATGGTGGGAAAAACATTTGTGTCCACCATTTAGTAGCTTCAATTTGTTTATCTCTAAAATTATGATATTTATCACCAAAATAATTATTTTCTTTGATATATTTAATAATTTCATTAATCATAATTTGTTGTAAATTAGCTAATTTAATATTTATAAATTTAAATTTATCTAAAAAATTCATCGGTAAAATTAGATTAGAAAAAATATCATATATAAATTTAGGTTCAGATTTCATTTCATTTAAACATTTTTCAAGTAATTTAATTTTATCATCTAAATATGATGCATCTTTTTTTTTATCATATTTAAATTTTTTACAAATAATATATTTTTCAGAATTAGAAATTCGAGAAAAATATGGTTTATAAATATAAATTTCTTCATAAAAACTACTTAATATATAAATCATTTTTAATGTAGGAATAGTAAAAGTTTCAAAAATTTTTAAGACAAAATTTCCTTTATATCCTTGTATTTTAATTGCATTAATAATTTCATTAAAAATTAATATATAACTTTTTTGTTCTTCATAATTATCACTATATAAATTCAAATCATCGTTTGCAGTTATTAATAATATATTTTCATTTTTAATTTTATCTGTCAATAAATTATTAGTATCATCAATTGTTTTACGTTTTTTTGAGTTTTGAATATCAGATTCTTTATCATCAATATTTTTTTTTGAAGCTTTTTTAACATATTTATTATTTATTAAATTTGGATATGATTTATTATAATTATCAATAAAAATTTTATTTAATTTTGTTGTATTAAGTATTTTATCATTAGATAATCCATTATTAATTTTTTGTCGATAATTAATAATAGCTTGTATAAACCCTTCAGATTTATCATTAATATTTGTATATATTAATTTATCTGTATCACCAACCTCAAAAAATAGTAACATTTCCCAAAATTTATAAAAATCCATAGAATTAATCTGCATTGCTTCATTTTTAATATTGAAATAATGATTTGATAATTGATCCAAAGAATCTTCATAATTAGAAATTTTATTTTCAAATGGATTAACAACATAATAAAAATCATTTTTTGTTTGTAAATTTTTTGTTATATTCATACTATTTTTTGTTCTATATAAAAAATGTTGAAAGCCTAAATAAGATAAAGGTAAATTTATAACAGAACTAAAAAGTACAAGAGACTTTGAATCAGAACCTACAGATTTATTTAAATCAAAATTAGATGTATTTAATTTGAATATTAATGGATTATACATTATTAATAGGTAGAAAGTATATATCTATATATATTTTTTATCAATTTTTATAATAAAATTGAAAAAATAATAATTAAAAAATTATTATATATATAATATTAATGGCATCATATGAAAATTTATCAATAAGTGTAGAATATAATAGTAAAGAAATATATCAAATAACTATTGAAAATATTTTAAAAATGTTAAAAAGAAGGAATTTAATTGATTCGGTAGAAGATGAATATAAAAAATTAGAAAAAGACATCGGAAATAAATTAATTTATTCTTTGATATTAAATAATAATACAACATGTGGAATATATTTTTTAAATATTAAAATAAGTACAATTGTAGTAAATTCTCCACTAGATGATTATTTATCAAATAATACAGAAGTTAATAAAATTATAATTGCTAAAGAAGTTACAAAAAAAGTAATTAAACAAATTACAACAGAATATAAAAATACAGAGTTTTTTTTTGAATATGAAATGCTTGAGGATTTACCTAATAAAGTATATATACCAGAACATAAAATATTAAATAATGCTGAAAAAGAAGAATTATTAAGTAAATTTACTGAATCTGAATTATCTAGAATAATTGTTACAGATATTATGTCTAGATATTATGGCGCAAAGATAGGTGATATATTTAGAATATGTCGCCCTAGTTTTACATCTGGTAAAAATATATTTTATAGAAAAGTTGTAAATGGATCTTTAGATATATTATTTTAATGTTTATATTCAGTTTATTTAATATTATTTTATAAAATATAATAATGGATGATAATACTATACAAATTTTTAAATTAATAAAAGAAAAAAAATTTAATAAAATTATACATTTTATTAAAGATAAAAATATTAATAATTTAGATATAAAAGATTCAAATTATAACTATTTTATTCAATTTATAATAATTTATAATCAGTCAGATTTATTAAAATTATTATTGGACATGATTAGTAATGATCAATTAAAATTAAGATTAGATATATTAGATATTGATGGTAGATCTCTATTATATAATTGTATTAAATTTAATTATACAAAAATAATTAAATTGTTAATAGATTATAATGACAATAATATAGGTATTTCAATAATGGATATAAAAGATAAATTTGGTTTAACTGCATTACATTATTCAGTTATATTTAATAACATATTTAGTTTTAAATGTTTATTAGAAAATAAAGCAAATCCTTATATTAATTCTTATGATAATAATAATATATTTCATACAATTTTATTATATAATAGAGATGAAATGATGGATTATTTATTAGATAAAAATTATTCATTATATTTTGTTAATATTGAAAATGAAACTTTATTACAATCTGCTGTTAATTATCATAATATAAATATAATTGAAAAAATTTTAAATAAAACAAAAAATTTAAACAATATTAATAATAAATTTGGATTATCAATTCTACATCAATCAATAATTAATAATAATGTAAAATTATTTAAATTATTATTAAAAAAAAATATTGATATTAATCTAACAGATTTTTATGGTAATACGCCTTTGCATTATATTTTATTTGATAAATTAGAAAATTTTTTATTATTGATAATATTAAATAATAATATTAACTTTAATTTAACTAATATTAATGGTGATACTCCATTGCATATTTTATTAGATTATGAAAATATTGATGATTTAAATATTAAGTGCGATGATGACAATAAATTAATTGATAAATTTATATTAAATACAGATTTAAATTTACAAAATAATGATGGATTAACTTGTTTTAAAAAACTAATAAATAAAAATTTAATTGTCAATTTTAAAAATATATTAATTAATAAAACATTAAATATTAATATTTTTGATACTACAAATAAAAAAAATGTTTTTAATGATGAATTAATAGAAATATTAGTTGAATCTTATTATAATCAATTAATTAAAAATAATAATTTAATTATTGATTGGGAATTATGGTGTAATAAATATAATAATAAAAATAATTTTGATAATATGGAAAATAAAAATGATTTATTAATATATAATAATTTAAAGAAAATAATTAAATCAAATGAATCTAATAAATATAATATTAATAATATATGTAAAGAAAAAATTAGATCAGTAATTATTAATGAAAATAGAAGTGTACCATTGATTAATTATAAAATAAATATTGAAAAAGATGTATCAATAAATAATTGTAATTATACTGGATCTCCAATTGATATATTATTTGGATTATTATTTTTAGAAAAAGAATTTGCATATATGAATTTAAATATTATTTTAGATTATCCACTAACAATTAATAATCTTCTTGAAAATCATTATGAAAAAATTGGAATAATTTATCCTTATAAAATGGATTTTTCAAATATTGAAATAATATGGTCATTCCAAAAAATAATTTTCCCTTCATATTTTGATAGTATTATTAAAAAAAAAATAAAGACTAGTAAATACATTATAATTCCTATTGGTATTGAAACATCTTTAGGTTCGCATGCTAATATACTTTTTTGGGATATTACAAATTCAACAATTGAAAGATTTGATCCGAATGGAGCAAAATATCCAGTTGGATTTAACTATAATCCAGAATTATTAGATAGTTTATTATATGCTAAATTTATAACATTTGATAAAAATATAAAATTTTATAAACCCACAGATTTTTTACCTACAATAGGTTTTCAAATATTAGAAAATTTAGAAACTAATAAATGTAAAAAAATTGGAGATCCAAACGGATTTTGTGGTATTTGGTGTATATGGTGGATATTTCAAAGATTAAAAAATATAAATATATCATTAGATAATATATCTAATGAATTAATTAAACAAATAAAATTTGATAATCTTAGTTTTAAAAATATTATTAGAAATTTTAGTAAAAAAATAACTGATCAACGAGATTCATTTTTAATTAAATATAATATAGATATTAATGATTGGATAAATGGTAATTACAATCAAGAATTATTAGATAAACTAGAAAAAGATATTTTTAATTATATTCAATAATTATACTTTGAGAATTCCCCAGACAATTGTTCAATTACTGTTATAATATAAAATTTGAATCTGAATTTTCATTATCTGAAATTTCTGGTAAATCATGGTGAATTTTAGAATTAGCTATACATTTATTACCAAAAAAATTATTAATTTCATCTGTTGTTGCTGTTTCTTGTAATTTACCTATAGATTTAATTTGATTATCATTTTGATTAACTCTATTATCTGAAATTTTTATTTTTATATGATCTCCTAATATTAATTTAATATTTGATATTTTATTTATATATCCATCAGATATGTTCCATATATTAGTATCTACATTTTCTTTAGGAATAAATATCATTATAGGTCCGTGAATAGCAACAATTAATTCTTGATTAATTACTCTAATTTGTCCTATAATTATACTATTTACAACTGGCATACATATTTTACAATGAAATGTTATATCATAAATTGCATTTCCATTTAAATTTTCAGGTGGCATAAAACCATCTGAATATTCTACAATTCGATAAACTTCATCAATATAACCAATTTTATTACATTTTTTCTCCATTTTTTTTTTTAAAATTATTTTCATATTATTTTTAATATCACTATTCATATGATACGGCTCTATTGATATTCTTGCATTTTGTTTTATATTTCGATATGGACTTACTAATTTCATTAATATTAATATAATAGATATTTTTTAAATATAATTATCAATTTTTATTAAATAAATGTTTTAATTAAATCATATAAGTTATCATTTTGTAATGGTTTCAATTTATAATTAAGAAAACCAACAAGTGTTTTTTTATCTTTATGATTTTCTGATATTAAAATATCATATATTTCTAACCATGTATAATTTAATTTATGTTTTTTATATAAATTTTTTATTATTATATTTGAATACAAAATTTTATTTCTAGTAAATGGTATGCCTAAATAGAGATCAGTTTCATTTAACTCTTTAAATTTATATAATAAATTATATTTTAATAAATTTTTATCTATTTTAGATTTATTAAAATTAATAAATAATTTATATTTATTAAATTGATTTATTAAACTTGTTATAATTAAATTTATTTTATTTAAATTTAAAAATTTTATATAAATATCATCAACATAAATATTAATAATGAAATCAATATAATTATAAAATCTATTTTCCTCCATCCATTCTAATATTATTTCTTCCATAATAAATGTAAAAACCAATATCGAAGAAGGTAATCCTGTAGGAATACCTTTTGATATTTTAATTATTTTTTTATTTTTTGATTTAATTTCAAAAAAGTTTTTAGAATTTTTATTTAATTTATTATTATAATTAAAATTAACAACTCTTTCTTTAAGAATAATCATATATTGTTGAACTAATTCAATAGAATAAAATATATTCATTTTTCTTTTAAAATTTTTAAGTAGTAAATATTCAATTACATACCATTCTAACGAATCATATGCTTTTATTAAATCTAATAATAATACATTATTTCTTGATAATGTATTATTATTAGCTAAATCCGATAAATTATTTAAATTATTTAATTTAAATGATACTTTAAATATTTGATGATCAGGTAAATTTTGATTACATTTTTTAATAATTTCATAATACCAAATTCTATCTAAAATTTTTATTGTATTTTCATGATTTATATAATATCGAAAATTATCAGGATCTGTATAATTTCCAGATTTATGTTTTAGAAAAACTGAACAATTTGATATTTTTTTCATAATTTTATATCTAGTAGTTAATGACCCATTTTTAAAATTTAATACATTTTTTATTTCTTTTTTTGATATATGTTTATTAATTGGTTGTTCATTGTTATTACCATCATTATAAATTGTAAATCCCAATTTTTTATAATTAGATAAATTATCATTAAAACTTGAAATTTCTAATTTATTATAAAATCTATAATAAAAATTTGCTATATAATTCAAAATATAATTATATATTTTATCAAAGTTATATTTACAAGTATAATTGTTATAATTAGAATTAAATGACTCTTTTTCATTTGAACACCATAATTTTTTTAAATATTTTATTATTTTATTATTAGTCGGTTTGTTACTCATTAATATTAATTTATTTTTAATCACTAATTAAATATTATTCAATTTTTTAATTTATAAATTAAATTAATGAATAAAAGTTTATATGAAGATAAACATCCTACTACATCATTAAAAGGAACTGGTTATGCTAATAAAGAAAAAGCCATACATACATTAAAAATAATTCAAAAATTTGATTTAACTTATCAAAAACAGGTTATTTTAACAATGTATAATCGAGCTAAATTTCATAGATTTCAAACTCAAGGAATGTTAGATGCTATGAAAGTTTACAAAAAATGGTTAAAATCATATAATATTAAAATATAAATTAAATTGATTTACAATTTTAATTGGTTCATTGTAAATCTTTTCTTTTCATGATAATGTTTTTGATCTTTGTAGGTTCGGTGTGACTTTGGTTTTTCTTTTACATAGTAATCTGACTCATTGACCTCAATTACACCTTGATGTTGTTCATCTATTCTTTGAATGTTATCCCTGCTAAGAATCAATTGACCATTTTCATAATGATCATATTCATTCAATTTATAATAACATGTGTCATTTGAACATGTGTCATCTGGATTATTCGCGTCATAATAATGATATATTTCCATCATCTCTTGATTCCATGCTTCCATGTTATCATTCATTTTAGCTATGGCTTCTTTTCGTTCCTTAATATAGCGAGTGTCACCCTCAACAAAATCTTTGATCAAAGCAAAACACAATCTTGGCATATTTGGAAATTGGAATTGAGGAATTCCTTCAACTTTTTGTTTCATTGGTAAAGCTCTGTTGCTTCTATCTAAGCGTGCCATGCGATTATTTTGCAAAACACGTCTATATCTCTCTTCAAATTCTCTTTCTCGCATTTCTTTTCGAATGATGTTAGCAACTAGTTTTTCTTGTATTTTTTCTTGATGAATCAATTGTTTCATACTTGGTAATCTTTTGCTGGTCGTCATGATACAGGAAAAATCTTAAACTTTTTTATTCAGATACAAATTTAGGGTGTTTGTAAGAATAATAATTCACAAACTGAATAGTTGTTTAAAGCCCACGGTAAAATGGAACATTAAAAAATAGATAGATAATAAAAAAATCAATTTTTTTCACATAAAAATTGATTTATTATTTAATTAAAAGTAAATAATTTGGAATAATTAATGGATTTTTTTCAATTTAAAATTTTAATTTTATTAATAACTATAATTTGTAATCTCAATTTTTATTACACCAAGCTAAACAATTTAGATATTCTAGAAAATAAAATATCATATATAGAAAATAATATTACTAATTTAATTATTGAAGCAAAAAATAATAATATCCAAAATTCTAAATATAATAAATCTATAGATTATTACAATATTATTTTAATTTAAAAAAAATGAAAATATTAAAAATTACCGATTAAATTTTTAATTGTATAATGTTTACATATATATCTTCATTGCTAAATACATTATTTTCATACCATTATATCTTGTTTAAAAAATCTAATAATGCTGAAATTTTAAACTTGAAGAATACAGAATTAAAGATGCATATTGAAAATAAATTTAAATTTTCAAATCATTTGATTATTAATCAAGCTATAAATAATATATTTTTTGGAATCAATATTCTTTATAATACATATAAAAAATCAAAAAATGATATTATTAAATTATTAGGCAGCGAATTATATGTTAATAAAATAAAACATATAATTTCTGATTCTCTAAATTTTAATTATTTGGATATTATCTATGATGATTCTATTGAAAATATAATAAAGCTAATAAAAACAAATATTTATGTTATTTTTGATGAAATTATTAATATTTTAAAAAAATTTGATAATATATATCAAGCTCAAATATCAAGAGAATTAGGATTTATTAATTCTAAAGATTTTAATTATAATCATTTTGTTACATATGATTTTCTAGAAATTATGGAATTAATAAATATTATAAATTTCAAAAAAATAATTAAAAGAAAATATATTATATTAAATAATAAAGATAATAAAGAATTATTTGATAAAAATTTTAATCATTATACTATAATTAATGAAAATACAAATGATTCATCAAAAATTATAAATTTAGATAAACAAACAGAAATAATTATTGAAAATACAATTGATTCATCAAAAATTATAAATGTAGAAAAAAAAAAAAAATTAAAAATTCATTCTGCTTACATAGATGAAAGAATTAAAGATACTATTAAAAGTGAAAAATGGAATGATAACTATATAATAAATACACCTCATTTAAATTATATTAAAGCTTATTCATCAAATATATATACTAATTTAATTAAAGATATATTTACAAAAACATACTTAAAAAAATATCCATGTTCAGATTGTGGTAATCCATCTACAGATAGATGTCATGGTATAAATGAAGAGCGTCCTAAATTAATACAAAAAGCTTTAGATAAAGTTTATCCAGATATTACAAAACCAATTGAACAAAAAAAAATTATTATTGCATTTTTAGAAGAACATAAATATACAAATTTTACATTCAAATGCAAAGAATGTCATGTAAAAGAAAAGCACTATACGATATAGTAAATCTCCAAAGAGTAAAATAAATATATAATTAGCAATTTTTAATATGTTTTTTGCACTGAAAAGTCTTGTTTTTGGATTAAAAATTTATAATTAGTTAATTGTTTTTGATGCATTTTTTTAATATTCTTAATCCTATACTGATATAATTTTTTTTGAATACTTTTTTTTAAAATTGGAAATTTATAATCTAATAATTGTTTTTGCACTAACATTACCATGATTAGCTCTAAATTAAAAAAAATTATTTTCAATTTTTTTATTTTTTATCGAAACACTTAAAAATGATTTTTATTTAATAAATTAGCATAAAAATCTAATTTTTTTTTTGAGGTTATTAAATAAGTAGCATTTATCATTATATTTAAATTATCATTATCATTATCATCATTTATTATATCACAATTATTAAAATATTTATCAATATTATTGTTATTCGAAATAATAATAAGTTTTAATGATTTATAATAACCATCTAATAAATCATATTTATTTTTAAAATAATCAATTGATGAATAATTTAAAGGATCATTAAGTATATCACCATTATAACAATGAATGCAAACATAATTATAATTAAACTTATTATATTTTATAAATAAATTATTATCATGGTTAAAATAAAATATTTCTTTTATTATATCATCAAATGAAACATAAAAATATAATAATTTTAATATATATTTAGTAATTTTTAATGATATATAATTATTATTATTATTTTCATTTAAATTAATTAAATTAATATGAATATTATTTAAATTAATATTTGATAAATAATAATCATTAAATATTTGAATTTTATTATACATAAAGTTTATATTATATTTTTTACAATAAGATAAAATTAAAAAATAATTTTCAATTTTATCTTCCAATAATGTTGTGTCATCTATAATATTTAAGGTTAGCATTAATAATATTTATATAAAATAATATTTTATATCATATTCTTTTGTAAAATAACTAAAGAGATATTTAAGATTTAACGAGTGTTATTAAGGGTAATTCGATTGACTCGTCTTCTGCTATTATTGTTAACATAATTTTTTCGGAATTATTATTTATATTTTTAATAATATCAAATAATTTATTATTTAAATCTTCTTGAATAAAATCAGCATATAATATACAAGTATCTAATACAATCATATTAATTTTTTGTTCGAATAATTTTTCATAATAATCTTTAAAATCTTTTAATGTGTAACTATCAGTTGTATCATTAATTTTATATTCGAATTTGTTCCAACTATTAATTTTTACACCACATATATTAATTATAGGAGCATCAATAGGATCTGAATAAATAATAATTGGTTCGGCTAAATTTATAAATGTGGATTTATAAATATTTGAATTATTATTTAATATATATTTCAAATATTCCAAAGTTATTAAACCAGCTACTAAAGAGGTAGTTGTAGCTATCGCAGGTATAATTCTACCTGCAATTCCTTTAATATTATATTCTGATTCAGGTGTAATTTCATAATTAGTTGCTCTTAAATTTGATGATGATGTAATCCATTGAATATGCCATGTTGATTGATCATCTTTATTAAATATTTGAGGATTTAAACTTTTCAATTTGTAATCGTTTAAATTATTAATTTCAAATAATTTATCTTCATTTTTATTTTCTGATGGAATTAAATCTTTATCATAGTTAATAGTTAAAATATATTGATTGATATCATCTATTAATTCTGTCATTATAAATGTATGATTATAATTAAATATATTCATTAAGATATAAATTGTTGATTCGATATAATCAATATGTAATTTATTAGATGTATCTAATTTAATTGGTCGCGGACATCTTTTTCCTGCTGACCAGAAAGGAACACCAGGTGAAATTTCATCATCTGGTTTATGTATTTCTAATAATTTTTTAATATTAGTGTAAAAATTTTCTATGAATAAATTTATTGAATAATGTAAAAATGATTTAATGTTATCAAGTTTATATTGTATGATAAATTTATAAATTTCGTCTATAGCGATTGATTTATCATTATTTGATAAATTAGATAAATAATCAATATTATTTAACCAATTATTAATTGTTAACGGCATGCGATGAAATACTTCAAATTCATCCATTGCCCAATGTACTACATGATGAATTTCATTAGGAAAACTTTTAATTGTACATATAGGATATGTTTTTTCATTATCTGGATCGGATGATGCAGAATATGTTTCTGTTATGAATGGAATAATAGGTTGAGTATTTCCTTTTGTACCATTAGTACCAGATTCAAATAATGGAATATTATTTCTAAAACATTGATCATCCATAAACTTTCTAGCATTAATATTATCAAGTGCGTTAAATACACAAGTTAAATTTTCAGCAAAAATTCTATTAGTAAAATTAATATTATCAGATCCTACTTTGTCATTATAAGTTATAATATTTAATTTAGAATTTATAGTTTTTATAGTTTTTGCTGCGATCATACTTTTTGAGTGACCTATATCAGATGAACGAAAAAGAAATTGTCTATTTATATTTGATTTTTCGATATGATCATAATCAGTTAATATAATTTTACCTACTGAATTATTACATACATTCATACATGCAAAATTTTTTAAATATTCACATCCAATTGCGCCTGACCCAACTATAAATATTTTTGATTCATTTAATTTTTTTTCAAATTCATCGCCAAATAAAATAGAATAAGATGAATTTAAATTATATTTAGATGGTGGTAATTCCGGTAATAATGTTGTATCAGTCCATGTAAACCATTGATTAATTGGTGTATATTTATTAGTTATTAATTTAATAGCTTCTGATGCAACTAATGATCCCATAATTGATACTACCGATATAATTTCAATATTAAATATTTTAGCTTGGTCTTTTAATATTATATTATTATTATCCATAAATGTATTAATTGCAAGATCAGACCAAACAAAAGGCATATTTTTTATTAAATCATTATTATAAATTTGTAAATAAGTTTTAATTAGGTTCTTTGAATATTCAATATCATTTGAAGATGATATTGAAGGATTTAATATTTGATCAGCTAAAGATTTATGAGAAATTATTACTGATTTATTGATATAAACTGCAGTAGCATTTATAATTTTAAAATCCAAATCAGAATCAAAATCTAATAGTTGAAAAGTTGTATTATTAATTACATTTATTTTCCATTCTTTATAAAAACCATTAATATTTAAACCTTGAATATTCTCAAATTTTATTATATCATTACTTTGAAAATTATGTGTTGTATTTGGTGAACATTTTACTAATCCTGTTTTTGATATACCTGCAATTTGAACTGAATCTATTATTTCGCCAGTTAAATCATTAATAGTATGATTAATACCAGCATCAACAAATATAACTCCACTAAATCCTCCAGAATAAAGAACAATAAGTTTTGAATTTTTTATTCTACAATATTCACCAAGTTCTGAAACATAATCTTTATATTGATTTATTAAAATTGTAACATTTTGATTCATTTTATAGGTATTTACTTTTGATATTAAAACATTAGGATTTAACTCTTTTAATTTATTAACAAGAATATCTGCTCTATTTTTATTAATATTATCATCTGAATAATAATATCCTGTTTTTAAATCTTCTGTATTAATATCATTATCATCGAATAAATATAAATTTTTTATACCGCATAAAGTTAAATTTTTTCCTATTTCAGTTCCTAAACCTTTTGCTAATCCAATTATCATTACTGAACTATTTACAATCTTTGAGGATGCTTCTAAACCATAGGTACGCATTTGTCTATCATATAAATCAATATCAATTTGATTATTAGTCATTGAAAATTAAATAATATATAATTGTCAAATTATATATTAATCAATTTTTATATATTAAATATGTTTATAATTAACTGTTATATATGTTGTTTATTATCATCTTATTTAATAAATTTAATAAATATATTAAATTTATTATAATGGAAAAAATTTATTTAAAAATTATTAATAAAATAAAAAATTATATTTTTAATGATATCAATTTAAAAATTAAATTTAAACATTTTAATCAAAAACATTCATTAGATAGT
>Ga0214923_10003518_pt1 | contig 19602 bp, 14 predicted proteins | sample LL1510_MetaG_FD_177993 | JGI IMG/M metagenome (GOLD analysis project Ga0214923, IMG submission 177993) | Freshwater microbial communities from Lake Lanier, Atlanta, Georgia, United States - LL-1510 | ecosystem: Environmental > Aquatic > Freshwater > Lake | place: USA: Georgia | collected...
ATTAGATAGTTGGAAAGCTGCATTAGATGGTTGTGAATATACATGTTTTTTTCATACATGGAGTACTATTGATTCTACAACAGAATCATGGTGTAAAAATTATTCTGAATCAGTTAATTTATTAAGTGATCAAATTAATATATTAAAATCATGGGACCCAAATTTAGAAATAGAAATACAAGAATTTAGTAAAGAAGAATTAATTGATATTTATGCAACAGCACCACATAAAACATATGAATATAAATTTATGTCGTTTAAAAATACGTTAAATAGAATTGATAAAAATAAATTTGATATTATAATTGTTGGTAGATATGATTTAATTTTGAATAATATATCATTTAAAGATCTTGTCATTAATGAAAATGAACTCTTATTGGGAGCACGTAAAGATAATAGATTTGTACATAATTTGGCAACAAGTGATGCTTTATTTGCATTTAGAGCAGATGAAAAGGATAAATTTAATGAAAAACCATTAGATCTTATTGAAAGAAAATATAGATATAGTGAAGAGTGTTATAATGATTTTTTTTACAAGTCATTTAATAGTGTTTGCCACAAATGGAATCAAAATACAGATTTTGATATTCAAAGATAATTACTTTTGATATTCTTTGACCCAATATATATATCTTATTTGTGATCCAGCATACAATTTTTCTTTTATAACTTTTAATCCATTAGAATCTTTATCTTTACCATAAATTAAAAAATCTTTTTCTAAATCAATATGAATTTTATCTTTTGGATTAATTATTTTCTTTTCTACACCAAGTTTATAATCATATAAAGTCCATGTTATAAGTCTTAAAGAATTAAATATATTTTCTAATTCTTTATTATTCAAGTTTTTAACTTTTCTAAATGGAGATATTTTAGCATGCCATAATGTATCAGCTCTTAGATAATTACCAATACCAGAAATAATTTTTTGATTCATTAAAACATTTCCTACTGGTTTTTCTAAATTTGATTTTTTTTTTAAAGCTAAAATAAATGTATCTAATGATAATTCATCATCCATTATATCAATACCTATTGATTTAAGTTTTTTATCAAATTCTTCTTCATTATTATAAACTTTTATTGTACCAAAACTTAGTTGATCATGAAAAAGTATTTTACCCTTTTCAAAAATAAATTCAACATTAATATGTTCTTGTGCATTTTTATTATATCCTTGCATATAATCAACTATCTCATTATTATCTGTTGAATCAGGAAATTTATATTTATTTGAATCATTTTTTAAATAAAACCATCCACCTGTTAATCCTAATGTTATACCAACAATTAATTCATTTTTAAGTTTAATATACATAAATTTACCTTTAGTTTCAATTTCTTTTACTTCTGTAGGAAGATGATTTTTAAGTTTTTGATAATGTTCAAAATGTTTACTTAAATATCTTCCATTAATAATTTTTATATCAATAAGTTTTTGTTTTTTTATATTTTTTCTAATAAAATCTGCATATTTTTTAACTTCAACAATTTCTGGCATTATTAATAATACTATAAAATATTAATTTATATTTTTTTTTATAATATACTATAATGAATGATATAACAAAAAAATATAAAAAATATAAATTAAAAGAATCAAATGAAAACATGAAGGAATTTTGTTTACCAAAAAAATTTAAATTACAACCTCAACAAGAATTCATTCCCGAATATTTATGGGAAAATAAAAGTAAAGTTAATGGTTTATTATTATATCATAATATTGGTTCAGGAAAAACATGTACCGCTATAAATATTGCAGAAAAATTTAAAAAATCGATGAATATTTTAGTTGTACTTCCTGCTGCTTTAATTGGTAATTTTAAAGATGAATTAAGATCAAAATGTCCAAATGGTGAAAATACATATATGACAGAAAAAGAAAGTCAAAGAATAAAAGAATTAAATTATTCAGATACTGAATATGATGAAATTATAAATAAATCTGATGAAAGAATAAATAAATATTACACAATATATTCTTATCATAAATTTGTTGATTTAATTCAAGAAAATAAAGTTAAACTTAAAAATACATTATTAATTATTGATGAAATACAAAATATGATTTCAATGACAGGTACATTTTATAAAAGACTTTATGAAATAATAAATAAAACTGATAATAGCTTAAGACTTATTTTATTATCTGCAACACCGATGTTTGATCGTCCGGTAGAAATTGGTTTAACTTTAAATTTATTAAGACCAAATGAATTATTTCCAATTGGAACAGATTTTAATAATGAATTTTTAAAAACAGTAAAAACAAATAATGGTATTTTCTATAGAGCTATTAATTTAAAAAAGTTTAAAGATTTATCAAAAGGTATTGTTTCTTATTACAGAGGAGCACCACCACAAGCTTATCCTAAAAAGGAACTCAAAATAGTTAAATGTAATATGAATGATTTTCAATATAAAAGTTATTTAACATCTATGAGTACAATAACTAATTCAACAAAAGGATCATTTAAAGATGTTGATATTTTAAAATTACCTGCAGATTTTTTTTTAGGTCCACGAATGATATCAAATATTGCATTTCCAAATAAAAGTATTGGTGAATTAGGTTTTTCATCATTTAAAAATGATTCATTACAATTACAAAATATTGAAAAATATTCAATAAAATTTTATAAGATTTTAAAAAAAATAAAAAAATCTGAAGGACCTATTTTTGTATATTCTAATTTTAAAGAAATTGGTGGTATTAAATCTTTTACTAAATTTATTGAATATCATGGATATAAAAATTATAAAATTTATGGTGAAGGTGATAAAAGATATTCTATTTGGTCAGGCGATGAATCACACACTATGAAAGAAGAGATTAAACATATTTTTAATCAAAAAGAAAATCAAAATGGATCTAAAATTAAAATTATGTTAGGTTCTCCATCTATTAAAGAAGGGGTTAGTTTATTACGTGTTGAACAAGTACATATTCTTGAACCATATTGGAATATGTCGAGAATACAACAAATTATTGGTAGAGCTATTCGTTTTTGTTCTCATAAAGATGTTCCAAAGAAGAAACAATTGGTAAAAGTATATTTATATTTAGCAATCCATACTAAAGAAGAAAGTACAATTGATGAATATATTTGGTCATTAGCTAAACAAAAAAGTAAATTAATTGAACAATTTGAACATGCATTAAAAGAAATTGCTATTGATTGCAAATTATTTCATGCAAGAAATCAATTTAAAACTGATGAGAGAAATATTATTTGTAAAACAAAATAATTAACTTAAAATTTTGCATATATATTTAAATAATTAAATGGAATTAAATTATCAAAGTTAATATTTTCAAACTTTTCTTTTTTTCTTGGTTTTCTTGCAGCTTTTGATGGTTTATTTTCTCTTGGTTTTACTTGTTCATTTATTACTTGTCCTTCTTCATTTATTAGTTGTCCTTGTTCATTTATTAATCTACCATCTTTATTAATTAATTTTCCTTGTTCATTTACTAATCGACCTTGTTCATCTATAAGTTTACCTTCTTTATTAATTAATTTTCCTTGTTCATTTACTAATCGACCTTTTTCATCAATTAATCTACCATCTTCATTAACTAATTTTCCTTGTTCATTTACTAATCGACCTTGTTCATCTATAAGTTTACCTTCTTTATTAATTAATTTTCCTTGTTCATTTACTAATCGACCTTTTTCATCAATTAATCTACCATCTTCATTAACTAATTTTCCTTGTTCATTTACTAATCGACCTTTTTCATCAATTAATCTACCATCTTCATTAACTAATCTTCCTTTTTCATCTATTAATTTTCCATCTTTATTAATTAATCTACCATCTTCATCAATTAATCTACCTTTTTCATCAACAAAATTACCATCTTTATCAATTAAATTACCATCTTTATCAATTAGTTTACCTTCTTCATTTATAAGATTACCATCTTTATCAATTAAATCACCATCTTCATTAACTAATCTTCCTTTTTCATCAATTAAATTACCTTCTTTATCAATTAATTTACCATCTTCATTAATTAATCTACCATTCTCATCTATTAAATTACCTTGCTTATCTACTTTATTACCATAAATATCAACATATCCACCTTCACCATCTTCAAATATTTCTTTATTATGTAAATATTCATCTTGTTGAATTATATTACCATTCTCATCTAATAAATTACCACTTGAATCTAATAAATTACCATATGCATCAATCAGTTGCCCTTTATCATTTTCATATATTTCATCAACATAAATAGGTGTACCATCTTCATTTACTGGTACTCCATTTTCATTAAAATATTCTCCATTTTGGTCTTTATATATTTCTAATTTATTAATTAAATCATTTACTTCACTAGAAATTTTTCCAATAATATTACCAGAAATATCTAAATAATTACCAGAAGAATCTATATTATAATTTTCTGTATTTGACAAATAACTTTTAAATTCATTTTTAATTATTGAATCAATATCAAGAGGATTACCATTTACATCAATTGAGTTACCTTGATCATCTTCTAAAATAAAAATAATTGGATTTCCATTTTCATCAACGGGATTACCTTTTTCATTAATATAATTTCCATTTTCATCTTGATAAATATTTAAAACTAAATTCCCATTTTCATCAACTAAGTTACCATATTGATCAATTAATTCATTATTTTCATTTTTATATATAAGAATTAAAGGATTACCATTTTCATCAACTTGATTATCGTTTTCATCAAAATAATTACCATCTGGATCTTTATAAATATTTATTTCTTTACTATCATTAATACTTTGAAAAGTATCATTAATTTTAAAAATATTTTCAAAATTAATATTTTTAAATATTAATAAAAAAAATAAAAATAAAAAAATGAATAATAATATGTTATTTATACTCATATATTTTTATTTAGAAAAAATTAATTTTTGTTGTAAATATAAGTGGACCTAATGATATTGGTCCATAATTAATCCATATAGTTTCTAAATTCTCTATTTTTGGGCGTAATGGTAATTTATGTATGAGTTTATATTCGTTCTCAATTATTTTAAGAGCAACATATTCATATAATTGATCATTACTTATTTCTGTTTTAACAGGTTTTTGATATATTAAGAATTGAAGCTTATAAAAATTATTAGTTATATATCCATAGAATGTATAGTCTTTAAATTTTAAATTTATTTTTAATTCTTTTTTATTATTATTATTAATTGTTGGAATAGTTAAATTATAATCATTTTTTTTAATTTTTGAAAAATTTACATTATCTACTTTATCTAAAAAACCATTGTTAAAAACAAATATTTGTTTAGATTTATCTGCAAATATTTCATTTTTATTTTCATCTGTTCCTATCCATTCTATCATATCATTTCTAGAACTATTACAACCATAGATATAACAATTAAAATCATTTTCAATATTAATATCACTTAGTAATTTGGAATCGTTTTCTATTTTTTCATTTTTATCTTCTTTATAAATATTATCATCAAATTCTAAATTAAAAAAATATTCTGATTGAATAAAAAAAAATAGAAAGATTATTAAAAATATTAATACAATATTAATCATATAATATTACATATAAATTAATTATTTTAAAATATTTTCTATAATGCTTAAATTTATTATATTTTCTTTATCTTTACCAGCAACAAAATTAATAATTAATTCATACTTTAATAATTCAAAAGTTATTTTTTTTGTAATAACTTTAACATTTCCAATATTTTCATTATTCAACTTAATATTCCAAACATTATTATTTTTAACAAATATTATATTTTTTGAAATTTTATCTGATATTTTATTAAATAGTTTACCAAGTTTTTTATCTTTTTCATTGCAATAGTCTTGAATTTTAGTATATTTTATATCAAGTTCAATATCTATAGATTTTTCCATTGTTGAATTAATATTTTTAATAATTTCACTAATTTTTATTTCTTCTTCATATTGATGATCTCTTAATTTAATGTAATGGTTATTTAATTGTTTATTAATTTCTTTTTCCATATTAATAAAATTATCACGAATTATATAATTTTTTTTTATTATATCATTTAAATCATTTAAATCTGATTTAATATTTTTTATAATCCATGGAAAACATGTATCTGCATTAGGAATATTAATCAACTTTCTAACAATGGTTAATCCTAAATCTAATCTATTTATATCAGAAGATAAATTACTTATTGATATAATATTATAAATTTGATTATTATGTGTAAATGTATGATAATCCATTTCCTTTAATCCTTGAATATTTGAATTAAAAGCTATAAATAATCCCCATAAAATATTATTTGTTTTCATATCATCTTCCATTTTAATCAATTCATCTTTGTTTACAGTTGTTGTATAATTTTTACTTTCTAACATGATAATTTTTTCATCTGGTAAATATAACCATGCATCTCCAGAATGTGGAATTGTATTTGTTTTTTTATAAGTAATGTCACCATATCTTTGTATAATTATTGTTTCGAGAATATTTTCAGCAAATTCACCTTTTTTTGAAGAATTACAAGATATTCCTATTAATTTTTCTAAAGATGATTCTAATGATGATATTTTTTCATTTAATTGTGGTGACATTAAATTTTTTTTTAATTCATCCAATTTATTAATTAATTCATTATATTCTTTTTTTTCTTTAATATTTGTTTCATTAATTTGTGGATACATTATATCATAACCTGTTTTAAATATCACATCGGAAATTTTATTAAGTTCTTTTTTTTTTAACTTGAATAATATAGGAAATATATCATTTTTTAATTTTAAATTAATATCCATTGTTTCCATAACTACTTAAGTTGTTATTAATATTTTAAAGAATCAATTTTTATTTTGATCTATAAAAAATTGAATTAAATACTTAAATAAATATTATCATTATAATTATGAGCTCTGGTATTATATGTAGAAAATGTGGTGGTAATCACCTAACAATTAAATGTAATAAAGATAAACCTTTAGAAGTATCACAAAATAATAATAATAATGGTGAGAAGAAACAATATAATGATGGTGAGAAGAAACAATATAATAATGGTGAGAAGAAACAATATAATAATGGTGAGAAGAAACAATATAATAATGGTGAGAAGAAACAATATAATAATGGTGAGAAGAAACAATATAATAATGATAAAAAAAATTATGTAAATTATGAAAATAAAAATAGTGGTAAAGTAAAAATGAGTAGTTTACCAAATGATATTTCAAAAGAAGAATTACAAGAATTATTATATGATTGGGGTCATATAAAATATATAAATATTAAAAAATATTACGATGAAACCGTAGCATATATTGAATTTAGAGATGAAGATCAAGCAAATTATTTAGTAGAAGCATTAGATAATACACCTTTTGATTATAGAATATTAAAACTATGTAGAATTGAATAAATTAATAATTATTTATTAAAAATACTATTAATTTATTTGGATGATTGAGGTTCATCTTCTTCCTCTTTTTTCATTTTTTGTTGTCTGTAATATAAAAATGCAACAATTAGTAAAAGTAAAACCCACCAGTATTGTTTAACTAAATCAAACATACTGGTACAAGTTTCATTTTTAATACTTAAAATAGAAGGAAAAGGTATTGTACCTGCTGGTAACATTGGTTGAGTTGATTGTAACATTGGTTGAGTTGATTGTAACATTGGTTGATTAACAGGTAAAGTGGTTTGTACATTAAATGGTACTTGAACTTGTGGAGTATTCATATATATATAACCTAGAAAAAAGGATAATTTAAATATTTATTTATTTATTTTTATGAGTTTAATTTTTATCTATATAATATATATGAATATCAATATAAAACCTGAATTAATTGCTTTAATAATAGTTTTAATATTTTTTTGGTATTTTAATATAAGAACACAAGATGTATTATTAATAGATATGCCATTAGAAACAATGAAAAATATATCTATATTTGATGGAAAAAAAATTTAAATAAAATCTCGTTTTGATTAATATGATTATTAATGAAAAAATGATTAAAGATATTTTTAGTTTAAAAATAAAACTATCTGGAAAAGATAAAATTAAATTATCTGAATACGAAGAGTATATACCAATGTACGATATTTATAGTCAACAAATATATCCTATATTTAAAAAAAATTTACATTATAGATTAATTGAATCACATTATAGATTTATAACAGATGAAATTAAAGATTGGATAGAAAATAAATTTAATGAATTTAAAAAAGATAAAAATAAAAGTAAATTATTTAAAAAAAATTTAGAAATAATAGATAACTATAATTTAAAAATATTAATTGATACATCATATAAAGTTTTGTATAAATACAGCAAATTATTAGGTTTACAAATAAGTATTTGTAAGAGAAAAAGTTTTAATCCATATATTAAACATCTAAAACCATATTATTCAAAAAATGAATTGATTAAATTAGGTGAAAATATGGGTCTTATTAAAGAAAATATAGATTTAGAATTATTAAATGATAAAGAAACACATTATAATATTTGTAAAAAAATTTCAACAAATGATGTTTCATTTGATGAAATAAAAGATCATACCAAAAATATTATTGATAATAATATTATATCATGGATTACATTTTATTCATTTTATGGATCATTTATTTTTAATTTTTACTTAAGAGTTAAAGATCCATTACAAACAAATATGAATACATATATCTATAATGGTTTAAAATTAATTTTAAATGCATATAAAAATAGTTCATCTTTAAAAAAAGATTATATTTTTTATCGATTTTTATGGGATGATTCTTTTATAAAAAATCTTTTAATTGGAAGTACATTTTATGATAATGGGTTTACATCAACTACAAGAGATCCTTTTTATAGTCCTGGATTAAATGGAACATTTGGTTTAATATTAATGAAAATTCATATACCAAAAAATGTTAAAGGGGTAGGATATTTTATTGAAAACTTTTCCCTATTTCCAAATGAAGAAGAATTTTTAATACCTCCTTTTTCAAAATTTAAATTGATATCCAAAGATAATAATTTTAAGTATTTTCATACAAATCCTGAATTTGAAAAATTAATTACAAAAAAATATGAAGTTGAATATATTTCAACAGATTACAATTTATTATCAACATATTCTTTTAACGATATCACTAAAACGGTAGATCTAGAAAATTATTTAGCAAGAGGGATTAATAAACTTGAAATGATAAAAAATTTTATTGAAAAATATAATAAATTTATTATTTTATTGAATAAAAAAAAATATACAATGTATTATCAATGGTTTGATGGTACAGAGAATAGTTCTTATTCAAAATTATATGGAAATAAAACAAAGGAAGGAATTAATTTTACCATTTTTAGTGAAGATGGATATCCTTATTTAAATATTGAACTGGGAGATCAACTAATTGTGAATTATATAAACACAAAATATTTTTATCAGAATACAAAACAAGAGTTAAACAATGAACATATTGATTTAATTTTTCATTTTGGCAAAGTTTTTCAATATAGAGAAGCAAAAATTTATCATACATATAGAAATTTTAGTGAATTTATTAAGAACTATGATAAAAATTTAAAAATATTTTTGTTTAATAATTTGTATAATCATACAATGTATGATTACATCAAAAATAAAAATAAAGAATTCAGTTCAGATAAATACATAAAATATGAATTAGGATGGTATAATTTTGATAATTTTATTATTAAATTATTACCTGAAAGTATAATTAATAAATTTAATTTAAAATTTAAAACAATTGGAGAAAATATTATTGACATAATTGAAAACAATTTTAGTATTTATAATAATTATATTTATGAAATAAGTAACGATAAAGATTTAATTATGGTTATGGATAAAACCATAAATTTACTTACACAAAATTATTTTATTTATAATATTTATAACAGAGTACAATATGAATATAAAGATATTCCATATAATATAAACTATTCGTATAGTGATAATATTAAAAATACATTTTATGATTTAATATATGAACAACCTGTTAGACGTTTTTAAATCAGTATTATATTTTTTTCTAATTATTATCAATATGATAAAAAAAATATTTTTTGTAATTATTTTATTAATATTGTTTTATGATTTATATGAAACATTAAATATTGGTAATTATTTTTATAAAACAAATAAAAATATCTTTAAAATTAATAATTATAAATCTGATATTATTAGTGAAAATAGTGATAAATTAAGTGATGATCTAAGTGATGATCTAAGTGATAAATTAAGTGATGATTTGAGTGATAGTTTAAGTGATGGTTTAAGTGAAAATAGTGATGATCTGAGTGATAGTTTAAGTGATGGTTTAAGTGAAAATAGTGATGATCTGAGTGAAAATAGTGATAGATTAAGTGAAAATGATGAAAATACAAAATACATATCAAAAATTAAACAAAATAATCAGAATATAAAAGAAATAATAAATATTAATAAAAACAATAAAGTAAATAGCGATGAAATAATTGTTCAACAACAAGAAATAATTAAATATCAACAAAATATAATAAATCAAGTTCAACCAGAAAATAGTTTAGATTTCACAAATAATAATTCAGTTTTTATAAATAATAATAATCAGGATTTCGTAAATAATAATTCAGTTTTTATAAATAATAATAATCAGGATTTCGTAAATAATAATTCAGTTTTTATAAATAATAATCAGGATTTCGTAAATAATAATCAGGATTTCGTAAATAATATTATCATAAAACATCCAAATCAAAAACTAAAAGAAGAAAAACAACAAATATATCATGAAGAGGTTGATATCAATAAATACGGTAAACCATATGATTATAAACAAAATAATTTTATACATTGGGATTTTTATGATCCAAAACCATGGACAAAAATAATATATAAATATGGTTCAAATGATCCTTATAATTTTTATATAAAAGCAAAAATACCTTCATTAAATGATTATGAAAATTGGAAAAACTATTTAACTAATATTAATTTTGATCCAAGAAGTGGTGAAATTATAATATCATGTCAAGATGAAGAAACAGCATTATCAATAGCAAATCTAGTTGTTTCTAATTTTAAAGGTGATATTAAATTTGATGAAATAATTAATAAAGATTTAGTTGGTATATCAATAATAAAATGTAAAAAATATGAAGTTGTTAAAAATAAAATCAAAGAACAATTAATACAAAATATGATTGTAAAAGCAACAAATTTTAATGATTTAAATAAACAAATAGAAAATAAAGAAAAACAAATTATAGCTAAAAATAATGAACAGCAAAGTAATAATTATTTTTATTATAATGATTTTGTAAAAAAAAATAGTGATTTTGATGCATATGATGGAAATGAATATTCATTTATTTAATTTTAATTGGTAATTTTCTATATGATTGTGCATTTTCTTTTTCAATTATTTTATTTCCAGAAATATTTGTAATGAGTTTTACTTCTTTATAATGTGTTGAACCTCCTGATTCATGAATAATAGATTGTCTTGTTGTATTACCTTTTTCAATATTAATTTGTTTTATTTCTTTATCTGTTATTTTTTTTACAGAATTATTGTTTTCATTTGATATTTTATTTTGTGTTTTGATATTATTTTTTACAACATATATATCACTATAATTTATTTTTTTTTCTTTTTTAATTACTTGTTTTTTATTATTTACAAAATATAAAGCTAAAATAAGTAAACCAAATAAAATTATATAATCTAAATTTTCCATTAATTTAAATTAGATAATTTATTTTTTTTGTAAAATGTACCAATAATAACAAGATATTAAATTATTTTCATTATTTTTATCTATTTTTAAAATTTCCCATTCAAATAGTTTAGCATAATTATTTATTTCTTCATTTGAAATTATTCTTTCTTTTATTGGATTTATATGTATCCATTCTAAAAATATTTCAGTTTCTATATTATTTGACTTTAAGTAGCTATTATTCATACTCCAATTACAATTTGGAATTGTAATATTAAAAATAAATTGTGTTCCTTTTTTTGAAACTTTATTCAGGTTTTCCCAAAATTGATTATTGCAAAAATGCATTAAACTGAAATTACAAATAATATAATCATATAATATATCCATATTAAAATTAAACAATTTCAAATTATATTTATTCCAATCTGAATTTAAATCACAATTATGAATTTCAAACTCTGGTTCATCATTATATTTTTTAAATGCATTTATTATACTTTTCATATCACAATCAATACCAACATATTTTTTTGGGTTATAATTCTTGATAAAATTAAAAAATTTACAATTCCCGCAACCCAAATCAAGCCAAAATCTATTTGCATTAGGTTTGATTTTTTTTATAAAATTATAAAATATATTTTTATTTTGTTCTAATATTCTTTTTATTTTGTTATCATATATAATTTCTGATTTATGATAGTAATTATTATTTTCATATAATTTATTTAACCAATTAAAGTTCACAATTGAATTAATAATTTGACAAATATTATTAGTATTTGGTCTTTTTTTATCATATCTAATTTCTTTTGGTTCAAAATATATATTATTATTAATATATGGATAACATCTATATATTTTACCTTCTTTACATTTATTAGTATTTATAATATTATGGTGTATGATATTATTATTATCAAACCAAAAGTTATTTTTGTATAATAAATCTATTGTCATCAAACTTTTTGGTTTAATTTTTAATTCTCTTGTACCATCTAATGGTACTATTATTAAACCATCATTTTTAATTATACCATTTAGATTTATATAATTATTAAAATCAACATTTGTTTCTTCAATAAAATTATTAATTTCTTTTATAAAATCTTCACTAAATTTATTTATTTTAAATGATGCTTTAGGATACCATTTAATATCTTCATTAGAAGATTTAATGAAATTTAAAATATTAGTTCTTTCATATTCAATATTTTCTTTTAATTCATTCATATTTGTAATAATTTGAAAATTATTTAATTTTGAGGTATATGGGTGTATTGAGCGTAAATAAGTTTGTCTTTCAAGTATATCCATATCTTCAATATTAATATCATATACTAAATATAAATCATATTCTTCAATATACTCAGCTTTTATTGTTTTATCTATCACTTCATAAATATTTGGATTAATGTTAATTGGCAATTTGGTAACATTAATACCATCTGATTTTTCTTTAATTAAACATGAATTTAGATAATGTATTTCATATGGTATTATATGTCTTGGTGGTAAAGTTGTAAATTTTTGTTTACTTAATTGAAATAAATAAGAACCTTTATTTAAAACAGTAATAAATTTATTTGGAATAAAATTTTTTATTTCATTAATTACTGGTGCTGTTTGAATTTTTATTTCATATATTTTATTTTTTTTATATTTTTTACAAATACATCTAAGTTTATGTAAAATATAATTAATAGTAATCATCGTTTTGTTTGTACTTGTAAAAAATCTTGTATAAAATCCAATACAACTATAGTATGTTATAATATTATTTTCAGTTAAATATTGATTGAAGAAAAGGCTTGTGGAATATTCTTTAATTATTAAACATAAAAGTTGATTATTTGCACGAACACATAAATTTTTAGTCCCACAATTATTGTTTAAAATATGCGACACAATACTATATTTATTTGAATTAATAATATTTTCAAATAATTTTGAATTGATTAATAAAGTTTCTTCTTCTGTAATATTACATATAAACATATTTTTTGCTATCAAAAATAAAATTTTTTCATAAGATGAAATCATAAGTTTATTTATTTGATTAATAATGATTTTATTATATTCTTCTACACTTTCTGTTGTATTATTATTATCTATTACCATAAGTCTATTTGAAATTAAATTTGTGATATTTGAATAAGATAAAGTATTGTTGATATGATAAAATTTACAAATAGTATTACATTTACTTAAATTATAATCAGTGTAATATAGCATAATATTCAAATAATCTTTTAATGGTATTCTTTCATTAATTATCTTAAGCATTTTAAATTGTTTTTTATTTGAATTCCTAGAATCAAAAATATTTAAAAATATAGTTTCTATATTATTTCCACTAATTGTTATTTCTTCATTTGTAATTAAAAATTTTAATATTCTCATATCATTATTTAAACATGATGAAGCTAATAATTGAACCATAAAATTTTTACTATTATTTTTTAATAATCTTCTCCAAAAAAAATAAATTGGTAGAGTACCTTTACACGCAACATTTATTAAAATTTTATCAATATCTATTTTGCTTTGTTTAGTTAATTCAATTATATAAGGTTTTATTTTTTCCAAATATTTTTGTCCTAAATTTAAAATAGATAAATTTGATAGAAATATATTTTCCAAAGGTAAAATTATTTTTTTTTTTTTATTATACTCATAAATTATGTTGACTAACAATGAAAATAGATTATTATAATTTTCAAATTTATAGTAATAATTATTATTAACAATAAAACTGTTTAAATTACTAATTAATAAAATTATTTGTTCTTGAGATAATAATAATATTTCTTTCAAGTCAATATCTTTTAGTAAATGTTCTTGACCTTTATTTAATATTGATGAAATATTAGTATATATATTGGTGTAACCTTGTATACTCATAATAATTATGATACTCTTTTATTTATATAGATTATTCAATTTTTTTAGATATAAAAATAATTTATTATTAAATATAATGATATTATCAAATATTATTTTTTTTTTGATTTTGGGTGTAAATAACACAATTTCTGAATACATGCGATTAACAAGATTTAATAATTGGATAGAAGAACATAATTTTCATATTTTTAATGAGAATCATTTAGTTCATGTTTTTGAAAATCGGGTAAATAATGATAAATTTATTGATCAAACTAATTCTGAAGGACTACCATATAAACTAGGTCATAATGCTTACTCAGGATATTCATTTGATGAATTTAGAGAAATTATGAGTTTTGATTTTAATAGAAATTTAATTTCAAGTTTAAAAACGAATGATTCAATAGATACTATTAAACTTCCAGTACCTTTATCAGTTGATTGGAGATATCAAGGTGTAATTAATACTATTAAATATCAAGGACAATACAGTTCATGTTGGTCTTTTTCAACTATTCAAGCATCTGCAATTAAATATGGAAAATTATATAGTTTATCAGAACAAGAATTAGTTGATTGTGATAATTTTATTAATCATGGTTGCAATGAAGGACTAATGGATAATGCTTTTACATGGATTGGTAAAAAAAATGGTATTTGTTCTGATACTGATTATCCCTATGTTTCTGGTGTAACTAAAACTGCAGGTATGTGTCAAAAAACATGTAAAAATCAACCAAATACTGATATAATTAAGTATATTGATATAATTCCAAATTCTTACATTGAAATGATGTCTGCATTAGCTCAACAACCCATTTCTGTAGCAATTGAAGCAGATCAAAGAGAATTTCAATTATATTCTTCAGGTATTTTTACAGGTACTTGTGTCACTAATATTGATCATGGGTTGGATTAGTTGGATAAAGTGATGATTATTATATATTAAGAAATAGTTGGGGTAAATCTTGGGGTATATGATGATTGGTAAAGGTAATGATCCAGTAACTGGTAAACCTTATAATAATGGTGCTGGTCAATGTGGATTATTAACTACTGGATCATATCCTATTGTTTAATTTTTTAATTTAATTTATATAAATTAAATTAAAAATTAAAATGGTGCAAAACTACTAAAATCATCATAATCATTTATATTATTAAAACCTTCAATATTTTTACTAAATTGTGGTTCTAAAGTTACTGAAATACTTAATGGTGGCTGTGTAGTTCTATTAACAACTAAAGGTATATTTAATTGTACATCTTCATAATTATAATCACCATTTTTTGTTGCTGATAATTTACAATCTCCAGTATATATACCATTTACATCATAAGTTCCGTAACTTACTTCATTGGAAACAAATTGCTGTAAGTTTTTTACTTGACAATTTTTTTGTGATTTAGGTTGTACTTGTACATTAATATTATTTTTAGTAGAACCTCCTCCTATACTTAATTTTGAATTTTTACTATATATTAAAGAATTAACATCATAATTTAAAGATTGTTGTTTATTTTTATTTACTGTTATTACTATTGGACTTGTTTTTGTAGCTTTATAATTTGTTGTTTCACTTATATCTGCTTGAATTAAACAGACACCTGCATTATATGCTATTAATTTGTTTCCATTTATTTTAACAACCGGTTCATTTGGATCTAATGAATAATTAGTTGTTATATTATATGTTATTTTTGGATTTTCTATTAAACCAGAAATACTTAATATATATTCTCTATTTCTATCAATATTAAATGTTATATTATCAGATAAATCCATTTGTTGATTATCAAAAACAAGTTTAAAGTTTGTTTGTTCAACTTTTAAAACAGTTAAAGATAAATCTAATTCAACACCTTTCGTTTCTCTTGTTTCAGGTTCTTTAACATTAACTATACATTTTCCTGCTTGTATACCAGTAATTGTTGTTCCAGAAACTGTACAATTTTTTGGATCTAATGTTTTAAATTGTAAATTTGATCCAGTTTTTACTTTTATCTCAGCATTAGATCCATAATATAATGGTGGAATAGGTTCTGTTGTAATTGCAGCAGCTTCTTTTTTCATAACAACAATAATCAGTGGATTTGATATAGAACTTAAATATTTATTTGTTTTATTAATATTTGCTTGTAAAACACATACACCCGAGTTATATCCGATCATTTTATTATTATCTTCTAATTTTAATACTGGTTCATTAGGTTCTAAAGAATAATTTGAAATTGCACTTAAACTATATGTTGCATTATCTTGAACATTTTGTAATTTTAAATCAAATTTTTGATTTCTATCAACTGAAATTGTATAAGTATTATTAGCATAAATACCTTGAATATTCCATTGTAATAAATTAATATTTGTTGAATTATTATCACCACCTTTTAGTTTATTTATTATTAATCTATAATAACTAAATGAACTACTTGTTGAAACATTAAAACTTAACGGTATTTTTTCTTCTGGAATTGTTTGAACATTTTGACTAGTTAATAAATACCATGTAAATCCATCAATCGAACCAGCAATATAAAATATCTGAGGACATTTTGATATCAAATTTGGAAAACCATTTAATATATTAGATGATGTAATTTTTAAATTATATGGTAATTGTATTTGTAACCATTCGCCAAATAATATGCTACCACCAACAACACCAGTATATACAGTTTTTTTTATATAATTACCAGTCATTGATTCATAAGTATTATTTTCTGATGTCCAAGATGTAATCAGTTGTTTTCTAAATGCATTGTATCCATCATTATTTGTACTACCAATTGAAGATGATGATATAATATAATCACCATTTTTAAAACTATTATTACCTGTTTCATTTAAAATTGAAAGTTTATTTCTAGCAAATGAGGTTGGTAATGTATCAACATTTATTTCTAAATCAGATTTTTTTCCTTCAATAATAATATCGATTGGTGGTTGAAATTCTTGTAATATTTTAAAATTATAATCTTTTACTTTATCATAATAAAAATAACCACCTGGTTTTGTTGCTGTAATATTACAATCACCAACATCTTTTGAAAAAACAATATTATCACTTATAGTACAAGTTGATAAAGTTTTAGATTGAAAATTAATTGGATTTGTTGATGACCCACCATTTAAATCTATTAATGTTGGATTATTATAATAAAATGTAGGTGTTGTATTTAGTATAAAGTCTGATTGTTCAGTTTTAATAACAGAAATTATTATTGCTTTTGTTTTTCCAGATGTATAGTTTTGTGTTTCAGAATAATTTCCTTCAATTAGACAAGACCCTTCAGAATATGCAGTTAATAAATTACCAGAAATAGTACAAACAGGATCTTGATTTTGTGAAAAATTATTAATTATGTTAAAAGTAATATTAGGATTTTCCATATATCCACTTAATGATAATGAATATGTTTTATTTCTATTAACTTTTAAAATGCTATTTCCATTTGTATCTTGAATTTTATTTATTGGATCTGATAAATCAGATATTAATATTGATAAAATTGGTTGTAAAATTCTATTTACAGTTATTGTTGTTTTTACACTTTTTGGTAAATATGCATCATCGCCTAAATTAGTTGCTGTTATAGTACATTGTCCTGTATTTTTGCCAGTAACTGTAAGACCTTTTGTTGTGCAATTAGTTGAATCTGAATTTAATAAAACTTGTCCAGTACCAGAACCACCTATAATATTAAGTGTTATTGTATTATTATAATTTAATAATGGAATTTCACCAAACTTTAAATCGTTTTGTATACTTTTTATAACTGAAATTTTAATTGGTTGAGATGTTGATGCTAAGTAATTATTTGTTTCTGTTGTAACTATAATTAAATTACAAGTTCCTTCACTAAATGCTAATATTTTATTATTTTGAATTTTACAAACATCTAATGCTGGATTTAAAGCATTAACATTTGACAATTGATAAATAACAATAGGACTTTCTAATAAACCTGTTGGTTCTATATTATATGGTTTCTCTCTATTTATTGGTAAATATATTATATTATTTGATTGATCTATTTGTGAATTTTGAATTACAACATTTAAATTTGGTTGACTTTTTTTATTAACTTTTATATTTATTCCTTTTTTACTTATTGAATCAAAAATATCATTACCATCCATAAATGCTGTTATACTACAGGTTCCTGCATTAGTTGTTAAAATTTTATTATTTTGTATAACACAATTATTACTAGTATCCGATGATAATATAATTTCACCACTTAATGTTCCACCTGTTATTGGTAAACTAATTGTATCACCAAAATATACATCTGGCATACTACCAATTGCAAAATCAACTTGTGATTTTTTAATAACATTAATATTTAATAATGTTGATTCAGATGCCAAATAATTTGATGTCTCTGGTATTATTGCTTTAAGATTACAAAATCCAGTTTTATTAGTTTTTAAAATATTTCCAGTTATAGCACAAATATTTGGATCTGAAGATATATATTGTATATTTGAAGGATTTCCTAATACTCCATTCAGTATTAATGTATATGTCTTTGTGGAATCAATTATTATTCCATAATCATAATTATTATTTGTTACTTTTGTTAAATTTTCAATTATTATATTAGTTTTTGGTTGTGATGATTTATTTATGTTAAAACTTATATTTACATCTTTATCATCATATAAATAATCTCCTGATTTTGTAGCTTTTATAACACAATTACCAGTTTGTGAAGCTTTTATATTTGTTAAACCATAAATTGAACAAAGTTCAGGTGTTAATGTATTTAAAATAACATCATTATTTGTTGTCCCACCATTTACAATTAAATCAAATCTATTACCAACAGAAATTGGTGGTATACTATTATAAACTAGTTCATTCTGTATATTTTTAATTACTGTTACAATAATTGGTACCGATTTTGTTTCTAAATAATTATTGGTTTCAGTTAAAGTTGCAACTATTTGACATGTACCTGCACTAAA
>Ga0214923_10003519_pt1 | contig 19593 bp, 19 predicted proteins | sample LL1510_MetaG_FD_177993 | JGI IMG/M metagenome (GOLD analysis project Ga0214923, IMG submission 177993) | Freshwater microbial communities from Lake Lanier, Atlanta, Georgia, United States - LL-1510 | ecosystem: Environmental > Aquatic > Freshwater > Lake | place: USA: Georgia | collected...
TATGGTTTTTTTGATTCTTTCGGCAGTTGATTCACCAATTAATAAATTTTGATATCGGCGAATATATGAAATAATCGCCTCGTCCATTTTATCGCCACCTACCCTTACGGAGCGAGAATAGACAATGCCACCTAATGATAAAATACCAACCTCGGTAGTGCCACCACCAATATCGACAATCATTGAACCTGTAGGCTCGGTTACTGGCAAATTAGCACCAATAGCCGCTGCCATTGGCTCTTCGATTAAGTAGACTTCATTTGCCCCTGCCCCCTCGGCAGCCTCTTGAATAGCTCGCCTTTCTACAGGAGTAGAGCCAGAAGGAACACAAATAATAATGCGAGGACCTAGCCAGCTTTTAGTTTGATTAACTTCCCTAATGAAGTGCTTGATCATTTCGGCGGCGATTTTGAAATCAGCGATTACACCATCTTTTAAGGGGCGAATAGCCTCAATTTTAGCGGGAGTGCGACCAAGCATCATTTTGGCAGTATTACCAAAGGCACAAGGAATAATAACACCACCTGGCTCATTTAAGATAGCCACAACAGAAGGTTCGTTTAATACAACTCCCTGCCCTGGAACATATACTAGGGTATTGGCAGTGCCTAAATCTATGGCAACATCTTTAGAAACAATAGACATTTTTGGCAACAAACTAGATAAGAAAGACATTTATTTTAATTTTTAAGTTTTTCAAGACAATTGAGATAAGCTAATGCTGAAGCAACCAACACATCGGTACTAGCACCATTAGCGGAAAATATTTTACCATTTTGACAAAGACGAACCAAAACACTAGCTTGTGCATCAGTGCCAGCAGTTACGGCTTGTACTTGGTATAATTCGAGAATGGCATCGTGCGAAATTAACTGATTTATGGCAGAAAAAATAGCATCAACAGGGCCATCTTTTGATATAAAGTTAACTTGTTTTATATTAGTGTCAACTTTTATTTGCAAAAAAACTTGGGCATTTTTATTGTTGCCACAATTTACCAATAAATCAAGCAGTTGATAACGAGAGTCGCTATGAGTAATTGAGTTATCAACCAAAGATATAATATCGGCATCGGATATTTCTTTTTTCTTGTCGGCAAGATCTTTGAATTTAATAAAAGATTGCTCTAATAATTCAGCAGAAATATCGTAGCCCAAAAAACTAAGGCGATCTTTAAAAGCGGCTCTGCCAGATAATTTGCCAAGCTTGAGAGAAGTTTTTTCGACCCCAACACTCTCGGGAGAAATAATTTCGTAGGTGGCTCTATTTTTAAGCATACCATCTTGATGAATACCGCTCTCGTGAGCAAAAGCATTAGAGCCGACTATAGCTTTATTTGGTGGCACAGCGAACCCAGTAATATTTGAAACCAATTTAGAGATTCGAGAAATTTGAGTGGTATCGATATTGGTATGTAAATTATATTGATCAAAACGAGTTTTTAGAGCCATAACAACCTCTTCTAAAGCAGTATTGCCAGCTCTTTCACCGATGCCGTTAATGGTGCATTCGATTTGTCTAGCACCAGCCAAAACTCCCGAGAGCGAATTAGCCGCTGCCAAGCCGAGATCATCGTGACAATGCACAGAAATAATTGCTTTATCGATATTAGGCACACTGTTTAATACTGACTTAATCAAGTTATAATACTGCTCTGGAGTTGTGTAGCCAACGGTATCTGGCAAATTGATGATAGTTGCTCCATTTTTTATTGCTGTTTCGATTGCTTTGAATAAAAAATCTGACTCTGAACGAGTAGCATCTTCAGCAGACCATTCTACTTGTTGAGAAATATTTTTGGCAAAATTTACTGAACTAGCAATAGTTTGCAAAACATCTTGTGGTTGCATTTTAAGCTTATATTGCATATGAATTGGCGAGGTTGCAATAAAAGTATGAATACGATGTTTAGGAGCATATTTTATAGCATTTTGAGTGGTTTGAATATCTGATTCTTTGGCTCGACATAAGCCACAAATTACCGAATTTTTGATAGTTTTAGCTATTCGTTCAACAGCAGCAAAATCGCCATAAGAAGCAGCAGGAAAACCAGACTCGATGACATCAACCCCCATATTTTCAAGAGCTTTAGCTATTAAAATTTTTTCTTCGATGTTCATGGTAGCACCCGGAGCCTGCTCGCCGTCTCGCAAAGTGGTATCGAAAATAGCTACTGACATAACTTTATGATTAAATTTTTATTTGTAGAATGCTAACTAAAATATTTTATATTGACAAAATAACTAGTCAATATAATATTTTAAAATTATTCTTGACATAAGTTTTTGTTAATTTAATATTTTATTGTTTACAAACAAACACTACAAAATAATTATGCAACAATCCACAATCGAAGAAATTATTTCTTTAACTGATTCTATCAAAAAAAATTCCGATCTGCTTATTGCCAAGGCAATTTCGCTAGAATCTATGGTTAATCAATATGGCAATAATGCTTTTATTTTTTCACTATCTTTATTTATTTTATCTTGTTTTGTTGGTTATTTTGTTGTCTGGAAGGTAACTCCTGCACTACATACAGCACTTATGTCGGTCACTAATGCAATTTCTGGAGTAATAATAATTGGGGCAATGATTGCCCTTGGCTCTTGCAAAACTCTTGATTTTGTTGCTATTTTTAGCTTTATTGCCATCGTTATTTCGGCAATAAATATATTTGGTGGTTTTTTTGTCACTCAAAAAATGCTAAATATGTTTAAAAAATGATAAAATCATCATCAATACTAAGCAAAACAATATTCATCTTTTTGTTTTTTGGTTTTGTTTTAAGGCTTTTTCTTACCATCAAATACCACAATGATTTAGCTCAATGGCAGGCTATTTTATCTTTTACTGTCGGCATCTTATTCGATATAATCGTCGCCTCTTATTTTGCCTTGCTACCAACTATTTATTACTGCTTGTTGCCAAAAAGTTTTTTGCCCAAACAACTAATATTTAGCAAAATAATTTATTTTCTATTTTTGCTTGTTATGGTCTTTAGCTTTTTTGCTGAAATAATTTTTTTTGATGAATTTCAAACCAGATTCAATTTTATTGCTATTGATTATCTAATCTATACCCAAGAAGTAGTTGCTAACATCATCGAATCTTATCCAATTTTTTGGTTAATTGTCGGTATATTAATAATATCATCAATTATTTTTGCCTTAAGTTATCGCTTTATTTTTAACAACACTCAAAAATACAAAACTAGTTTATTTGCCATAATAATTATTCTGGTTACAGATTTTTTCTTTATCAACAATCAAAAAATAAACAAAATAATCAGCAACAAATACCAACAAGAATTGGCTTTTAACGGCATTTATCAACTATTTTCAGCATTTTTCAATAATCAAATTGATTTCGAGAGGTTTTATCTTAATATTGACAATCATCAAGCTCAACAATTAGTTCGTATGCATATCGCTCAACAAGAGCCAAACTCAGTCTTTCTTGATAACAACTCAATTGCTCGACTTATTCAGTCTTCACAACCAGCAAGACCTTACAACATAATGTTTGTAGCTATTGAAAGTTTAAGTGCAGATTTTATGCAATATTTTGGCAATACCAGCGACATCACTCCCAATCTTGATAATTTAGCCAAAAAAGGTTTATTTTTTACCAATCTAAAAGCAACTGGCACTCGCACAGTTCGTGGCCTTGAAGCTCTAACTCTATCAATACCACCAACACCTGGCAATTCTATTGTTCGCCGACCGCATAACGAAAATTTATTTAACATTGCTAGTCCGTTAATTGATTTACAATACGATGCTAAATTTTTATATGGTGGCAATGGTTTTTTTGATAATATGAGCTATTTTTTTGCCAATAACGGTTTTACAGTAATCGATCGTCGCAAATTTACTAAAGACGAAATATCTTTTGCTAATGCTTGGGGAGTTGCGGACGAAGATCTATTTAACAAAGCAATTAAAGAAGCCGACTATTCTTACCAAAACAATAAAAAATTTTTCAATTTCATTCTCACAACCTCAAACCATCGCCCCTTTACCTATCCTGATGGCAAAATAGATATTCCTTCTAAAACTAATCGCAACGGAGCGGTAAAATATAGCGATTATGCTATAGGCAAATTTATTAGCGATGCCCAAAAAAAGCCTTGGTTTGCCGATACTATCTTTGTTTTTATTGCCGACCATTGTGCTGGCTCTGCTGGCAATAGCGATGTGCCAATCTGGAGATACCAAATACCAGCTATTTTTTATGCGCCGCAAATTATTCAGCCACAAATTTTTGCCAAAAATATTAGTCAGATCGATATAGCCCCAACACTTTTAGGCATTTTAAATCTACAATATAAATCAAAATTTTTTGGTAGCGATGTTTTAAAAAATAATATTAGTGAGAGAGCATTTGTTAGCACTTATTCCGACCTAGGTTATTACAAAAACAACGAATTATATGTATTAAAGTTACGAAAACAACATCAAGCTTTAACGGTAAACATTAAAAACTTTGGCTATCAAGGCTCAAGTGAAACTCCATCAACAACACCCAATAAAGATATTTTAGAACAATCTATAGCCTATTATCAAACAGCTAGCATACTTTTTAAAAATGGTCAATTACAAAATTTTGCCAAATAAAATAGACTTAACTATTGTATTTTTATTGCTTGCAACAATTGCTACATTAATCTTTTTTAATAACACCAATATTGATCTTGCTTTTCAATCTTATTTTTTTGATTTTACAAAAAAAAAATGGCTAATCGATAAATATGAGCCAGTAAAAAAATTTTTCTTTTATCAGTTGCCAAAAATATTTTTTGCCATCACTCTAATTTTAACAATAATTATTTTTAGTCGTAATAAAAATATTGAACAACATTCAAAGTTGCTTGTTAGTATTCTTGCAATGATTTTTATACCACTAATCGCCGCCAATATCAAAAAATTTACCAATGTTTACTGCCCTAATCAACTCAGTATTTATGATGGCGACAAGCCTTATATCAAAATATTGCAACCATATCCAAAAGATTTTTTTGCCACTAAAAAAGGACAATGCTTTCCTGCTGGCCATGTAGTTACTGGGTTTGCTTTTTATATTTTTGCAATATTTCTATCTAATTATTGGCAAAAGATAATTTATTTTATTTTTATTACTTGCTTTTCTTGGCTATTAGGATTATACCAAATCGCTAAAGGGGTGCATTTTTTAAGCGATACCGTTATAGCAAATATGATTTGCCTTTTGCTTACTTTACTAGCCATCAAAATACAACAAAAATATGCAAAACAAAATAGATATAAAAACATTTTTGCTTAATAATCAGATTGATTTTTTGATCCTTAAAAATACAAACGAATTTTTTAGCGAATATTTACCACAAAAACAACAATTTATTAAAGCAATAAGTGGCTTTTCTGGCTCAAATGCTACTATTATTTTTACTAAATACAAAAACTATTTTTTTACCGACGGTCGTTATTTATTGCAAGCAAAGCAACAGTTAAATAAAGCAATATTCGAGATTGTTGATACTTCTGTTTGGCAATGGCTTCAACAACATTGTCAAGACAAGCAAAAAATAGCCATGGTTGATAGTTTTGTAAGTATAGATGAATGGCAAAAATACAATCAGATCAATAAAAATATTATTCTTATTGATAAAAAAGCTATCGATCCTCTTGAACATTTTTGGTCAAATACCGAGATTTCCGATATTTTTACTTGTGCAGACGATATCTGCGGAGCCACTTCTTGGCAAAAAAGACAAAAAATAATCGAACAACATCCTAACAAAACTTTTTTTATTTCTTCATCCGAAAATATTTGTTGGTTATTAAATTTACGAGGCAAAGATTTATTAAATACACCCATCTTTTTTTGTTTTGCCATTTTACAACCAGACAAACAAGTTATTTTATTTGCTAATATAGATAATAAAAAACAACTTTTATTAAAAAAACAAAAAATAAAAGTTGTTCCATTAAATGAAATGACAGCATTTCTCAATCTTTTTTCAACGAACAACAATCAAATATATTCCGATTTCTCAACCACAAATTGCAATATTTATAATATTTTATTAAAAAATAATTTTATTATTTACAAACAAAACTGCCCAATAACAATTGCCAAAGCGATTAAAAATCCCGCAGAAATAGCTGGGGCAATTAAATCTTGCTATCAAGACGGCATCGCTCTCAACAAATTTTTATATTGGCTTCAAACAAAATTTAATAAAAAAGAATCAATAAGCGAATTTACCGCCCAGCAATATCTTGCTTTTTTAAGGCGACAATCTCCTGATTTTTTCTACGAAAGCTTTGATGCAATTTCAGCTTTTGCCGAAAACGGAGCCATTATTCACTACAAATGCAACCCCAACACCAATTTATTAATGAAGAGCAACTCTCTCTATCTCATAGACTCTGGCGGTCAGTATTTAGGCAATGATTTTTATGGCACCACCGACATTACTAGAACAATTGCTATTGATAAACCTAGCGATGCAATGATTTTACATTATACCCTTGTATTAAAAGGTCATATAGCGCTTGCTCGTAGTAAATTTCCAAAAGGCACAACTGGCAGTAATATTGATGCTTTGGCTCGTTTTTATTTGTGGCAGTTTGGACTTGATTATGCTCACGGCACCGGGCATGGAATTGGTAGCTTTTTATCAGTTCATGAAGGTCCTTGTGCTATTAGTAAAAATAATCAGCAACCACTATTGCCTGGAATGATTTTATCTAACGAACCAGGCTTTTATCTTGGCAACAATTATGGTATTAGGCTGGAAAATATGATTCTTGTTAAAGAATACAATGAAGATTTTTTATGCTTTGAAACAATTTCTCTAGCACCTTTTGATTTTAATCTAATCGACACCAAAATGCTCACTTATCCCGAAAAAAAGTGGCTCAACGATTATCATCAACTTATTTTGCAAAAAATAGGCAACAATCTTGATGAAAAAGAGCAAGAATGGCTGAAAAATATACTATCTCAATTTAAATCATTGACATAAAGCAATAGTAAAAAATTACAATTTGAAATGGCAACAAATATTTTTACAAAATAACTAAAAAAATTATTGCTAATAAAAAGTAGTTATACTTTAATTTATATCACCTGCTGACAAAAACTCTCTGCAAACATAATTGCTAGTCAATATTTAATTTGGCTATATTGATTTTTTCAGTAAAATAGCATTAATAAAATGATAACAAACACCAAACCAAACATCGATAGCCATTTAGAATCAAATCCGCAAAAGTTAGATATTTTTGTTTATCAAGCAGAAGATGCTAATTTGATTAAAAAATTTAAAGATATGCGAAATGATTATTTATTTCGCGATTTACTAATAGACATACCTAAAAATCTAGATTTTCTCGATAGCAAAGCCGAAATGATAGTCGCAACAGATCAATATAAAAACTTAATCGGCGGTTGTAGAATTTTAAAATCAACAATGATAAACGGAGTAAGTGATCTAATACTTTCCCAAGAAAACCCTGCCACTGATTCTTTATATACTAAATTCTTAGCAACAATCGATGCAAGAAAAAATCTACAATTATCCGAACTGTCAAATCTATTTATTGTAACTAATTATCGCCATTACAGCAAAGAAATAATGCGACAATTGTTTACATATTCAGTAGAAAAATTACAAAACGAAGCAAACTACTGCTTTTGGGTTACCGAATCAATAAGATCAAGACTATATCGCATAGTATTCTCTAAGATAAACATCAATATCCATACATCATACGATTACGATTGGAAGATTTTTGATAACTATAAAACTTATGTTAATTATGTTAAATTTTTTTAAAATTATATTATACTTTATATTGCTTTACTCAGCCTGCTTTGCCAAAGAAAATAATACCGAAATTAATCCAAGCTTTTTTTCATTAAACAAAAAACAAGAAAGCGCATTCGACTCTCCCTCTGCAATATATACCTTAATGCCTGAAGAAATTAGAAGATCTGGTGCAAATTCTCTTCCCGAAATTCTTCGCCTTATTCCTGGAGTGCAAGTAGCCAGAATGAATGGCAACAGCTATGCAGTAACCATTCGCGGATTTAACAGACAATTCTCAAATAAACTACTAGTAATGATCAATGGTCGCATCATCTATACCACTCTATTTTCTGGAGTATTTTGGGATATTCATGATTACATACTAGAAGATATCGAAAGAATAGAGGTAATAAGAGGATCTGGTGGTGCCATTTGGGGGTCGAATGCAGTAAACGGAGTAGTCAACATTATCACCAAAGATGCGAAAAATACCAATGGCCTATATGTTTCACAGACATTTGGTAATTATGATAAATCAATAAGCGAAGCTCGTTACGGCAAATCTATTGATGCCAAGCAAGATTTTCGTGTTTATGTCAAAAATATTAAACGAAACGGTCTTGATAATGTTAAAAACAACGAATACAATCATGACGATTTTCAGCAAAATAGATTTGGTTTTCGCTATGATAATGCAATAAGCGAATCATCTAAATTATCAATAAATTCCGATTTTTCCAAAACTGAAACAAATAATTATTTTAATACCAATAATATTTCTCGCATCAAAAAAGATGAAAGCTTTAACATCTTAACTAGCCTAAGTCACTCTTTCAATAAAAATTATTCTATACTTTTTAATGGCTATATCGATTACAATTACATCTCCAGCCTAAAAAGAAAAGAAAATATTGTTGATCTAGATCTGCAACATTTTTATAAAATAACTCCAAGCAACGACTTAACTTTTGGTTTTGGCTATCGTTTAATCAGCGACAAAATAAATAACAATAATGATTCTTTGTTAGTTTACGATTCTAGACATCGGAATAACCAAGTGCATAGTGCATTCTTACAAAACAAATACACCTTTAATGAAAAACTAAATTTTACCACTGGTGTAAAAATAGAAAAAAACAGCTTTATTACTCATCCTATGTATCAACCTAATATAAAATTTGCTTTTTATCCAACAAGCACTCAAACTATTTGGTCTTCTTGGTCAAAGGTGGCTCGCACACCAAATCGCAGCGAAGCTGATTTAAATATACCTAACTTTAATCTAGTTTCCAATGATAAATTTAAATCCGAAACAATGATTTCTTATGAAGCAGGTCACAGATTAAAATTATCACCGCAAATTAATTTTGATAACACCGTTTTCTTAAATAAGTATAATAATTTACGAACATCAGAAGGCGATATAAATAAAGCTTATTTTATAAACAATGGCAAAGGCAGGTCTTTTGGCCTTGAATCTAATATCAAAATCAAGCATAATAAAAAATTACGAAGTGAAATTGCTTATGATTATTTAAGAATAAATCTTGGCTACAAATCGCCATCAACAGAATTACAAACTATGATTGGTTCTACAGATTCTATACATGTCGCCGAAGGCTCATCACCAAGACATCAATTTAAGCTCAAGTCTTTTTACAACATAACTAACAAAATAGAATTAGATAATTTTCTATACTATACAGATTCTTTACCAAAAGCTAACGGTATCCATAAAGACAAGATTAAAGGATACTTTATTTACAATACTCGACTCGGTTACTTACCGACCCCTAACCTTGATTTTAGTATTGGAGTGCAGAATGTTTTTAATAACAAACATATAGAATTTAGAAAACCTCTAAATAACGAGAATACTTATGTAGGAAGATCGTATTTCTTAAAAATATCTTGGCAATATTAAAAAAATAAAATTGTGCCAAATTGACAAATGATGATTTTTTATTTTAGAAAAACACAAAAATATTTGATTACTGCAATAACCGTTGCTAGCATTGTCATGCTTGTTTGCAAAACATCTTTTGCCAAACCTAGCACGGATACGATATCTTATATGCAATACAAGTTAATTTCTTACATTTATCAAACTACTACCGCAAAAAATATTCCTTTATCAAATAATTTCTTTTGCCATATGGGCAAAGATAATATAACCGAAACAATCCTAACCAACAATATCGATCAAATAATGCTCGATATGCAAACGTTTCATGATTTTGAAAACAGTTCTGGCATATTTCAGCAAATCATTCAAAAATATAAATTTAATAATTGTTCTTTTGTATATATTTCTTGCAACAAAATCAAAGCATTTAAAGCCATAAACGACAAAATCAAAGAATATAAAATAGTTACTATATCTTCTTGCCCAGGATTTGTTGATAACGGTGGCGACATCGAAATACAAGATGGTCGCAAGAACCTTGAACTCGAAATAAATTTTGACAACATTGCAGAAAAAGAAATCAGGCTCAATTCATCTCTTATTAATATCATAAATAACAAAAAGGAGGATTTTTTATATGAATGATAAAAACAATAATAAAAAAGCAGTTATAGATACCGAAGTTTTAAGAAAGATTATCGAATACGATCGTGAATTTGAAAAAGAATTGTTCGATATTTTTATGGAAAATGCCAATTTTAATATTCAAAAACTAGAAAATGCCATTAAAAATAACGACAATAATTCTTGGTATATGGCAGCTCATGCTTTAAAAGGAGCTTGCGGTTCGATAGGCGCATTTGATTTAGCAAAAACATTTGAATTAGCACAAAAAAATTCCGAATCTGGTTATGACAAAAAAAATGATATATTAACTCAAATAAAAAAAGAATATCGCTTGGTTGTTGAATTTATCAATGATAATAATAATTAAAATGCTATCAAAAAAGAATCAACTAATACTGATTTTGATAGCATTAAATGTTTATCTTGCCTTTTGTAGCTATCAAGATTTTTTTAATAAAAAACAGATTAAATACCAAAATTTTAATTCAAGTGCAATTGTTATTATCAATAACATCACTAATTATAGCAATATTATTTTACATACCGTTAATCAAAAAATTATCCAAGATAAACTATACAAAGCAGATGAAATCTTTTCAACTTTAGCAGATATTAATCAATTTAGCCAAAGCAATAACTTTAATAACGACATATCTAGTGTTATTTACTGGATAGGTAACGATAATTATCTACTATCTAGCAGTGCTGGCAAAATCAACAAACCGATAAATTTATCTGCTCGCAAATATCTTGAAGATGCCAACAAAAATGTTGGCAAAATAACTATATCAGAGCCTGTAATTGGTGCAATTAGCAACGAATATATTTTGCCGATAGCTCTTACTGCAACTGGCAGTAAAGGTTATATTATTGGTACTTCTGTTTTAGCTATAAACATTAAAGAAATTATCAACAAGATCAATTCTTTAAATATTGAAAATGGCGATTTTGCTATATTTTATCAAAATAAATTATTATTAAGCTCAAGCGATAATTTAATTAAAAACAATGAAAAATCTAGCGAGAAATCGCAGATTTTAACAGGCTTATTAAGCAAAAAATCGGATGATTATCTTAATTTTGTTAAAAATGACGACAATTTTAAAATAATATACAAAATAAAAACCGCCAATCTTGGTGCAGAATTAAAAAAAATTTTATTACCTTATTTTTTGCAACTTATTATCTTGATATATTTGCTTTTTGGAAACTATTTTTCATCCAAAAATCTGGATAAAAATTAATCTTTTCAAAAAAATAGTGCAGAAATATTTTTATAAAATACTACAAAAATTTAATTTTTTTGCTTGGCTTTTATTTTTTTTGTTTTAAACTCAATTATGTTGGGTCTTTTTAATCAATTAATTTTTATATGTCTATAAATAAAGTAATACTTGTTGGCAATGTTGGTTCCGATCCAGAAATCAGAAATACACAAGATGGTCGAGAAATAGCCAGTTTTTCTTTAGCTACTTCAGAAAGCTGGAAAGATAAAAACAGTGGCGAAAAAAAAGATAAAACAGAATGGCATCGCATCGTTGTTTTCTCGCAAGGACTCATTGGTATAATCAAAAATTATATCAAAAAAGGCTCGAAAGTTTACATCGAAGGCTCTTTGCAAACACGAAAATGGACAGACAATCAAGGCATTGAAAAATATACTACCGAAATAGTCTTGCAAAATTATAGCTCAACTCTACAAATTCTCGATAATCGCGATCGCCAACAGGCTAGCTCTGATTACCAGGTAAACAGCAATAAGCCAAACCAAATAGCTATCGAAGATTCCGACGACGAAATACCATTTTAACTTTAACAATTATGGCTCAAATATCCAATATAACAGCATATCAAATTTTGGACTCACGAGGCTCACCAACTCTCGAAGCAAAAATAACTTTAAGTAGTGGCACTGTAGCAACCTGTTCAGTTCCTTCTGGTGCCTCAACTGGCAAACTAGAAGCTTGTGAACTGCGAGATAATAATCCTAATTATTATTTTGGTAAATCGGTATTAAAAGCTGTAGAAAATGTTAATACAATAATTGCAAATAAATTAATCGGCTTTGATGGTTCTCAACAGAAATTACTCGATCAAACACTCATAGATATCGATGGCACTAGCAACAAATCAAAGCTAGGTGCTAATGCAATTTTAGCAGTATCTTTAGCTTGTGCCAAAGCTTATGCTCAAGAAACAAATATGCCTTTATTTGCCTATCTTGACGGCAACAATGCCAAAATACTACCTGTGCCAATGATGAACATCATCAACGGTGGCAAGCATGCAGATAATAAAATAGATATACAAGAGTTTATGATAGCTCCAGTCGGAGCCAGCTCAATGTCTGATGCAATACGAGCAGGTGCAGAAATATTTTGGCAACTAAAGCATTCTCTGCATAAGCAAGGCTTTAGCACCAGTGTCGGCGATGAAGGCGGTTTTGCTCCCAATTTTCATTCTACCACTCAAGCCCTTGATTTTATTTGCGAAGCAATACAAAAATCTGGCTACAAGTTGCAATCAGATATACTTCTTGCTCTTGATTGTGCTTCGTCGGAGTTTTATAACAACAATCTCTATCATCTAAAAGGCGAAAACAAGCAATTAAATAGCTCAGAAATGTGCGATTATTATGCCAATCTACTCAAAACTTACCCAATATTTTCTATCGAAGATCCTTGCTCTGAAGATGATACAACTGGCTGGCAACAAATAACAAAACAACTAGGAAAATCAACTCAATTAGTTGGCGATGATTTATTTGTAACTAATCCAAAAATATTGCAAAACGGCATAAATCAAGGCTTGGCAAATGCAGTTTTGATTAAACTAAATCAAATTGGCACTCTTAGCGAAACACTGCAAACAATAAACATCGCCAAAAATGCCAACTATAACAATATTGTTTCGCATCGATCTGGCGAAACAGAAGATGCAACAATAGCTCATTTAGCAGTTGCAACAGGTTGCGGACAAATTAAAACTGGCTCACTATGTCGCTCCGATCGCACAGCAAAATATAACGAATTGTTGCGAATAGAGCAAATGCTAGGCAATAGTGCAATCTATGCTGGCAAAAATATTCTCAATCAAAATGGCAAAAATCAGTTATCTTAATGGTCAATTTTTACAGCATGATCAATGTTTTGTTCATATCGAAGATCGCGGTTTTCAGTTTGCTGATGGTGCTTACGAGGTAACATTATTTAAAAATAATAAACTAATAGATGGCACTAATCATCTCAATAGATTAATGCGAAATCTAGAACAGCTCAACATCGAACATAATTTTACCATAGAAAACCTTTTGCAAATACAATTGCAACTATTTAAGCAAAACAATCTCGATACTGGAATTTCCTACCTACAAATAACTCGAGGTTCAGCTAATGCTCGCCTTCCGTCCTGTCCAAAAAATCTACAACCAACAATCACAGCTAATGTTTCTGTAAGCAAAAATATCAACGAACAAGAATTTGCTAATGGCTTTAGAGTAATTACCCATCCCGATATTAGATGGCTTCGCTGTGATATCAAAACTATAAATTTATTAGCCTCAACTCTAGTAAATCAAAAAGCCAAAGACGAAGGTTTTGATGATGCTATTTTTATTCGCAACAATATTGTTACCGAAGCAACATATGCTAATGTTTTTATCGTAAATCAACAGCAACAAATATTAACCCACCCTGCCAATAATCACATCCTATCTGGCATAACTCGCAATCGATTAATACAAATAGCCATTTCACAAGGCATAGATGTTAAAGAAACTCAATTTACATTCGCCGATTTATTGCTAGCTAAAGAGGTTTTTTTAACTAGTTCAAGCCTAATAATTCGCCCAGTATATGCAGTAAACGAATTTTTTATAGATTCTGCTAGCAGAAATTTTACCATTGCCAAAATTTTACGAGATCGATATCAAGATTTCATAAATTCAAACTAAAATTTATGTATTGCCCTTTTTGTCGCCATCAAGAAACACAAGTAAAAGACAGTAGATTGGCCGAAGAAGGCGATATTATAAAAAGAAGAAGATACTGCTCTGCCTGCGGTTTACGTTTCACCACTCACGAAAAATTGCATTTACCAGAAATAATCGTTGCCAAAAAAAATGGCGACAAAAAAGAATTTGATACCGAAAAATTAAAAAAATCTATCAATATGGCAGTTCGTAAAAGACCAGTAAGCAAAGAACAAGTCGAGCAAATAGCATACCAAATAGCCCATCAAATTGCCATTAACAACGAATACGAAATATCTTCAGCAAAAATAGGCGAAATGGTGCTAGATGCACTCGAAAAAGTAGATCAAGTTGCCTTTGTTCGTTTTGCTTCAGTCTATAAAAACTTCGAAACTCCACAAGATTTTCAGAAATTTATCAAAAAAATATATGAATAAAAAACAAATATTCGATACTGTTGCTTTTTATTGCGATAATGATCTTGATTTTATATGCGACGAAACGGCTCAAAATCGCTATAATCAGGTTTTTTTACCAGAAAATTTTCAGACAAAAACTGCCAATATTATCAAAATACCAACAACAAATCTATCAACCAGCCAAGCAATATCAATGCTTGCTCAAAAAAATCTCCTTACCGACGAAATAAATACAATTTCTCTTGAAAATATCATCAATAAAGCAAAAAACATTGCTCAATCTTGCCACGATCTCGATTCATTAAAAATACAAGTGCAAGATTTTGACGGTTGCAATCTCAAAAAAATGGCAACAACTACCGTTTTTGGCGACGGCAATCCTAACTCCAAAATATTGATAATCGGCGAAGCTCCTGGTAGCGAAGAAGATATGCAAGGCATTCCGTTTTGTGGAGATTCTGGTATTATGTTAGGCGAAATGTTTGCCGCCATTAATTTGCATCGACAACAAAATTTTTATATCACCAATACCGTTTTTTGGCGACCACCTGGTAATCGCCAACCAACTCCAGAAGAGCTGGCTATTTGCCAACCTTTTCTTGAAAGAATAATCCAAATAATCAAACCAAAACTAATTATTTTAATCGGAGCAACTGCTAGTTGCAATGTTTTGCATTGCAAAGATCAAATCAGCAAAATACACGGCAAAATCAATGATTTTAACCCCAGTTACCTTGATTATACTAGCAAAACTATATGCTTATTTCACCCTTCTTTTTTAATGCGACAACCAAGCAAAAAAAAGTTAGTTTGGCAAGATCTATTAACAATCGAACAATATCTTAACAATGTCTAAACAACAATTATTACCATTAGGCTTTTATGATTTAATTTTCGATCAGGCTTTGCAAAATCATCGCAATATCAATAAAATTCTCGATGTTTTTTTTGCCAATGGCTACAGCCTAATCAAAACATCCCTGCTCGAATTCGCCAATAATTTTTCTGCTAGCGATATCAGTAATAGTTTTTTTACCACCGATGTTTTTTCTGGGCAAAATCTAGTAATGCGAAGCGATATTACTCTGCAAATCTCGCGATTATTAGCAAGCAAGCTCAAAGATTATCCACTGCCACTCAAATTATGTTATGTTGGCGATGTATTTTGCACAAAAAATAACGATCTTTATCCAGATCGGCAACAAACTCAACTAGGTATAGAAATTATCGGCTCAAATAGCATAAATTCTCAATTTGATGTTTTGCAAACCACCCTTGATTCTTTAGCATCCCTAAACTTGCAAAATTTATCAATCAGTATTTCATTGCCTGATTTTATTGATGTATTTTTAGCAAAAATTAATAATCCTCAAGATTTAAAGCAAGCAATTACTCAAAAAAACATCAGCAAAATCAAAACAATCTGCCCAGATTTTGCCGACATAATAACTATTTTAGTATTAGAAAACCAAGATCTTAAACAAATCATTAACAAGCTCAACACAATCTCTTGCCCGAATATCAAGCAACAATTGCAAATACTGCAAGCAACAGATTCGTTCTTACAACAAAAATTTCCTCATCTACACAAAACTTATGACATTTTTGGCGATGATCATTTCAATTATCATCAAAATATTGCTTTTGATATTTTTTGTGGTAACTTTGCTTATGCCATAGCTAAAGGCGGTTGCTACCAATTGCAAGATCACGAGATGGCAGTAGGTTCAACCATTTATGCTAATCATTTACAAAAAATTTTATGCCACACCTAATTATCGAATTTTCTCAAGATTTTAATATTGAACTCGCCATAAAATTAGGTCGAGAGATACAGCAACATATGCAACAACTCATTGAAGGCAAATTTGATGCCGATCAATGTAAAATTCGCTATATTGCTTACAACAACTTTACTGTAGGTTACAGCTCTCAAGCTAGCTTCGTTCACCTAACTTTAAAGATATTAACTGGCAGAAGCATAGAAACCAAACAAAAACTCAGCGAATTATGTTTTGCATCTATGCAAAAAATTTACCAATGCAACAACAGGCTCGATTTATCTTGCGATATAGTTGAGATGCAAAAAGAAACATACCAAAAAACCACTATTACAATATGATTTTTCTTATAACAGGCGGTACAGGATTCATAGGTTCCTTAATTAGCAAGCACTTGATAGAATTGCAACATAACATAGTTATTTTAACTCGCCAAAAATTACAATCAAAAAATCCACAAGTAACTTATATCAACTCTCTTCAACAACTCAGGCACAAAATCGATATCGTCATAAATTTAGCTGGTAGCCCTATTGCCACTCGCTGGACCAAAAAAAATTGGCAACAAATCTATGATAGTCGTATTGAAACAACCAAAAATATCGTTGATTGTATTTTGCAAGAAGAAATTCAGCCAAAGCTTTTTATTTCTGGATCAGCTATAGGCTATTATGGCACAAGCGAAAGCACTATTTTTAACGAAAACTCTCAACCCAGTAAGCAAAATTTACAATCACAACAATTGTGCAAGCAATGGGAAGAAGAAGCAAAAAAAGCCTCAGCAGCAACCAGATTGGTATTGCTACGAACAGGAGTAGTATTAGCAAAAAATGCTGGTATGATAAGCAAAATTTTGCCAAGCTTTTTATATGGAATCGGAGGAAATATCGGTAGCGGTAATCAATCAATCAGTTGGATTCATTATCACGATCTTGTAATGGCAATAGATTTTATCATTAATAATCAATATTTGCAAGGCCCAGTAAATGCGGTTTGCCAACATAATACCTATCGCGATTTTTCTAGAATACTGGCCAAACAACTGCACAGACCTTGCCTTTTTAATACTCCAAGCACTTTGATAAAGTTGCTATTTGGCAAAATGGGCGAAGAATTGTTATTAAGCGGACAAAAAGTTCATTCTTTAAAATTACAAGAAAACAACTTTAACTTTAACTTTAATTCTCTAGATGCGGCAATCAGTGATATTTTATGACAATTTTCTATAATAACGATCTGCTCTGGTTATGGCTGTTGGCTTTTTTTCCATTAATATCTTGTTGCATCTTTTCTTGTCTACAAAATCGTCTCGGCTCTTTATTTTACAAGCTTAGTCCATTATTTTTTGCCATAATCTTAATCAATGTTTTTTTGCATCGACATCAAGAAAATCCTCTCATCTTTCGCCTTAATTTACTAGAAAACATCAGCTTTGCTTGGCATATCGATAATATTTCTCTTGGTTTTGCAATAATAACGATGCTGATTTGGTTATTTTTTGCATTCTATAGTAGCAATCTACTAAAATTACACCGCGAATATTTTGCTAAACCTTGGCAAATGTTTTTTTTGTTGATTTTATCAATAATTTATCCCTTATTTTTAAGTCAAAATCTAATCACCATACTATTTTTTTACCAAATATTATTGATAGTTAACCATACTATCATTGGCAGATATTGCCTGCCTCACAAAAATAATTCTATCGATTATTTTGATCTAATAACCTATGTCGAAGTTTTTTTGTTGTTATTAGTGAGTATTTTTGTTTATAAATTAAATCATAATATTAATTTTAACGATTCGCCAATTATAGCCGAAAATCTAGGCAAAAATCACATTTGGTTGTTTGTAATGCTTATTTTTGGTCTATTTTTGGCAATATTACTACCATCTTTCTTATTTTTTAAAAAATTAAATCTCGATGTTTTTTGGTTATTTTTATGGTTGTTTTTTGGCTATTCATTGCCAAGTTTATTTATTCTCAGCAAAGTCTCGCTTTATATTTTTGGTTCGCAAGGCTTAATGTTTTTATTAAAAAATATCAACCTAAACTGGTTAATATTGATTTTTAGTTTATATTTTGTATTTTTAAACATTACTTTGAACTTAACTAAAAATTTACAAACATGGTTTTTATTATTGTTTTGGCAACAATTAAATTTTGCTTTATTTAGTATTTTGATTCATAATTTAGTCAATCTCGATTATACTTACTTGAGTATTGCTAGTTTTCTTTTATTATTTTTGTTATTGTTTTTTTGCATCAACAATATTAGGCTACACAATCACTGCCACAATTTACAAAATTACGATGCACTATTTTATAAAATGCCCATTACTTGTAGTTTGTTTATTTTTGCGGTCTTGATGGCAATAGGCATAACCCCAACAATCTCACTGGTAGATAAAATATTTTTAATCAAAACAATCATCAAAAATGAATTATTTACTGCTTTTTTGCCATTAATAATTAATGCTATCGGTCTTGCTTTTTGTCTGTATAAATTTTGCAAAATATTTTTACAAAATCCTGTTAATTTTAATAAAGATCAACTCGATTTTAGCTTAATACTAGCACCGTTATTTGTTGCAATTTTAGCAATATTTAGCACAATTTTTTATCCATTTTTATATTCCCTATGAAAGATCAAGTTTTACTGCTTTGCAATCAAGCCAAACAAGCCAAAAAAAGCATTGCCCACTTAACAACTTACAACAAAAATCAACTTCTGGATTTGGTAGCCAACAATATTTTAACAGCAAGTAAGCAAATTTTGCAAGCAAATCAACTAGATTTAACCAATCCAGAGCTAAAATCAGCAACTCCTGCCTTAATCGATCGCCTCACCCTTAATCAACAAAGAATTGATTCGATAGTAAAATCAATATTAGACATCATCAAATTACCAGATCCGATCAACAGCATAACCTACGATGTCAACAGAGAGAATGGCCTAAATATCAAGCGAATAACCGTGCCTCTCGGAGTTTTATTAACAATTTACGAAGCTAGGCCAAATGTAACTTCCGATGTAGCTGCCTTAGCAATCAAATCAGGTAATGTTGCAATTTTGCGATGCGGTTCAGAT
>Ga0214923_10003520_pt1 | contig 19591 bp, 23 predicted proteins | sample LL1510_MetaG_FD_177993 | JGI IMG/M metagenome (GOLD analysis project Ga0214923, IMG submission 177993) | Freshwater microbial communities from Lake Lanier, Atlanta, Georgia, United States - LL-1510 | ecosystem: Environmental > Aquatic > Freshwater > Lake | place: USA: Georgia | collected...
AACTTGGTCGCCTGTTCGATTTTTGTTGATTCTTTTTTTATTTTTTGTTGATCAAAAGTTACCGTTGAAAAAAAGTTTCGAGTCGTTGGAAAAATGTTTCGAGTCGTTGGAAAAAAAACTTAAAAACCACAAAACTCCTCTTTGCCTCAGTTGCCATAGCAACCACCTACAACAATCACTTCTTTTTTTTCAAGTAGTATAAATAATTTAATAGTTTCTTTTGTTTCTCTGCTTTTTCTTTGGTAGTTCCTTTCGCAAATACTTTTCCATTTGCATCTATAACACTGTATTTATTATTTCTTAATTTTTTTGTATGAACTGGCATAACTTATATTATTCTTTAAGAAACAATATAAGATTATTCTTTTTTCTCTCTCTCTTGCTCTTTATCTTGCTCTTTGTCTTGAGGAGTCTTCATAAGAGATAAACCTAATTCATTGATAAGAGACTCATTGATGACCTCTGCGCCATAAAGAAGAACGGCTCTTCGTAAGTTGCTACAAAAATCACAGAAATAAGAGATATGAAATATCCCCATGAATTTTCCACAGAATTTACAATACATACTATAATTAAAGACAATTTTTAGGTCATTAAAGATTATGCGGGAAAATAAATAAAAAAAATAAATCTATTATAGTATAAATGGCTAAATTACTAGAGAATAAAGAATCATACGTAAGACTGCAAGACACATCAGGATCACCAATTATTGCATCATCTGGTGCCTTACAAATCATCAATCCAAACATAGACGCTATCGTAGTTTCAGGTGGTAATCTTTGCACCAATGTTCAAGTGCTACCAGTCACAGGCGCACAAGCAAATGCTTGGAATGATGAGTCTGCTTCTCCAGGAGGAACTTCCAATGCCGCTGACTGCCAATATTGTAGTAATATCTCCGTCTTTGGCAATTCTAATGCGGCAACAACGATTACGGCTCAAGTCTCTCAAGATGGAGGCACTTGGTATGATACCTCTAACAATTCTGTTTTACTTGGATCTGGAGATTTTCACTTCAGTTTTACCTCGGGGGCTCGTTATATCAGACTTAAGTCATCTTCGGCCGCAACTTTAACAGTTACCATAGCCGGCAAGTAAGCTTAGTTTTTTCTTTTAATTTTCAACACTATTTCGCATTACAAATGAGAGTAATAGTATTATCAGGTCCGGCGTAAACACATCTTAAAAACCTACATGCGGTTTCTATTCTAGCATGAATATTTCCAGAGGAAGACGCATTAATTTCATAAGCATTATACCAATTGTCATCATCATTACTTACTTGAATAGTGAGAGTTCCAGCATCACTCAAGTTGCCAAACAAATCAACATTTCCATTGGTGTTTAACAAATCAATAGTAGGGGTATAGTTGGTATTAACTATTAACTGACCACTCCATAGAATTTGTGAGGTAAAAGTATCGACATTAGCATCAGGAACATCACTGATAAACCGGGTCATTAATCTTAAATAGGTTTGATCAGAACCACTATTGTTTTCAAGTGAAACTTTGATGAAAGTCCCTAGATTTTGCTCTTGACATTTATAAGGAATACCAGCGGCAATATTGTGAGTAGCACTAAAATCCCAATGAATAAGATCATCGCTCCATTCTACTGTTAAAATCCCATTTTGGTCTGTTTTACAGGTGATTAAAGACCCTTGATAAAGATCACTTATTTTTCTTGGACTACCATTGAAAGTAGAACCATTATCTAGCGGTTCTGTTGTACTATTTGAAGTGTCGATTAAAGAACTCATTATAAAATATTGTAATATATTAATTGGGGATGTCTATTCTTATTAAACTAAATAATGCAAATGAAACAAATGGAATATTTACGAATACTTTTGATGAAAACATCACGCTAAAACCATTTTCTAAAATTGGTCTTCTTAATGCCGTTATTGATACAGTTGATGATGCCATTACAGTTGATAATAAATGTTTTTTAACATTAACTCAAGCTGCTAAAGATATATTGACTATTCAAATACCCCCAGGAAATTATTCAGTTCAAGAGTTTATTAATACATTAACTGGGTACTTAAATAAATGTCTTATTATGCCTACAGATCCTGATAAAAAAAACATACGTGGTATGCAAATGAAAGCTGTTAGAAATAGTGCTGATAATAAAATTAGTATTTTCTTTAACAGGTGTGATAATGATGGTTATTCTATGGCGACAGTAAGTGAAAAAACAAATATTCTTTATGAAACAGATGGGGGATATCCATATTATATCAGAGCTGCTAACATTCCAGATAATCAATGGACTAGTTGGATATATTCACGTCGCTACTTCACAAAAGGTGCAGGTAAATTTACAGGAATAATTACTTTACCTCCAGAAAACATGGGCAATCAATACTTTGCAGAATTTCGTGCATTAATTGGTCTCATACCAGTTGATGAGTTTGATTCTACAAATCCTATTATATCACCGGATACATGCAGATATTGTATATGGGTTGAAGCGGCATCTGACAATTCTAGATTAGTTACTTGGACTAAAGGTCTTAATCGTACTAATGGTATTTGGGAAACTTTTGAGGGGACTACAACAACTGTAATGAGGAATGGATATGGTATTGAATTATTCCTTTCTGAGGGAAAACTTATTTTCAGAAGACTACCATCGCAATGAGTAGGAACTATCATTGATGAAGATGATGACTTTGACAACTGGTCAAACCTTGTAACAGGAGAAGATAAAGAAAGATACACAAGACATTATGTTCCAGTTATGGCTCTTTACACAAACCCTTACGATAATGGTATCCCCGTGAGTGGATTTGCAACAGTGGATTTTTATGCTGATCCCTATCTATCAGTATTATCTTCCGGTGAAGTACAATATAATTATGATGGTATTGTTCCGAAAGAAGAAATTGATATTTCTCTAGGGACTAAAGGACCTTCACGTGTAGAAGTACAAATGACTCCACAATTAAGACAAATCGTAGGATTCGACGCCGATCCTCCTCATCAAATTACCGCACAGGGTGTCTTTATTGCTGACAGAGCTTTAGATGATTTTGTTTATCCTCAAAACCTTAAAATTGAAACTGTTAACTTCAACCTCCAGAGCTATGACAGTCTAAGTAAAGGCCACAGAAACATCCTCATGACTATTCCAAGAGTTACTCTCAATGCCGAACAAAGGAAAATTTATTTTGAAGCCAATTCAGTTCTATATATTGCTCTTAATAACACCTATCCATTAACTCTTAACCACATCACACTTCAAATTTTAGACTATGAAAATAATCTGATCCAACTAACAGAAAACTCAACTGATATAACTCTTTTGATTAGTGATTAAAAATATTCATAAATAATAAGAGATGGAACACATGAATAACTTAAAAGATAAAGAAGAACCAGAAGAAAAAAAGAAAAAGATCAAACTAAGAGAACTTTTTCACTTCAAGACGAAACCAAAAACAAAAAAAAAATCAAAAAAATAAATTTATAAAAATGTTAAACTTTTCTTTTCTTTATTACCCTTTACTAACTCTAGATAAAGGCTAGTATTTTGCCCCAATGTATTAACAGGTTCTTTAGTAGTTGGATCCAGAATTCTCACCCTAAAGCTTTGAAGCTGGAAGGCAAGCCCTTGATGAGTGTAAGGAATACCAGAATCTTCAAAGCCCGTGATGAATCCGTCAGAGATATATTGTTTTGAAAGGATACCAAATATATGCGACAATGACCCAGTGTTATAAACATATGTTTGCCCTGTTGCCTCAAATGTTATTTCAACCAAGTAATGCCCAGTTTCATCTAGATCTCTGTCATTAGCTTCAAGCATCAAAGTTGTACTAACATCCAAGTAGAAAGGATTTGAAGCTGGTTGTGCAACTTTTCTTTTACCAGATGCATCTCCTAAAAGAACATCTTGAATCCCTGTGTATGCTTTTGTAATAACTCTTTCCAACTCTGCTGCACTTGGAACTATGGGCGGAATAGTAGGATCAGGAGGAGAAGGGTATTTTAAATTACATAATATACCATTGCCTGATGTCGACAGATCAAAACCTAACTGCTCCCAGAAAGAAGCTGGTTGGACATCGATTAAGAAAATGCCTGTCGGCTGTGGAACAATCCAAAGACCATTATTTAAGTCCTTTCCTATCATGACTACCTCATTAGAATTGTCAAGAAAAGGAGTATGCAAATATTCAAATGCAAATATTTGCCTTCCATCCTGACCATAAACTAAAGATGCCTGAGTTGCCCCAATCCAATAAGGTACGTCATATGAATATCCCATTTGTGTAGATGGTAGCTCTCCGACCTCATATAAGATATTAAGCGCTGTTGTTTGAATAATAAATGGATTGTCTGAAGATGATTTTGATTTACTTCCATCCCAAGGTGTTAGATAACTCATTCCATCCGTTATTTTCTTTGCTAAACTGACTGAATCATAATTGCCTTTTTCAATAAGAATTTGTTTTGTTCCAGTTGCTAAAGTGGTCCCTAATTCAGTTGGGGCACCACTGTAAACACCTCCATTAAATGTTAAGTAATTACTTATAAATTCCTCATCATTTTTATTGAGTAAAACAACTGAACCAACGACTACATCATCTATGTTATCTATTGTAGCTGTGCAAGGATTTGCATTACCTGTAGATGGATTTATTGAAATAAATATTTGATTTTTAGTATGAACGATACCATCCTTGGTAGTGTATGAGATATTAGCAAAGTAATTTAATGGAAAATTAACGAGGTCAATTGCTGAACAATCCCAAGAGAGACCGCTTAGTGTTTGTGAATCTCCAGTATTTTGATATAATACATAATATTTAAAATCGGCAACACCCTCTGGCCCATATGGTTCTCGTGTTTTGTCTGTAAAATCATAATTGACCTCATAATAGCCAAAAGTCAATGATAACGTTGTATCATTCTCAACTACAACGTCGCTCCCACTAGCTTGTTGTACATCCACAAATGCATTCCTCATAATAAGTTGATCTCCATCCTCCACAACAACAGGCGCCTTCAATTGACATTCATAAATACTGTTATATTGAGGATCTTGAAAAGAAGCATTGTTTCTATTTAATTCAATTAAAATAGGATTACTCATATATATTAATTGTATGTAAGAAAAATTTAAAATCATTTATCGGCGCAATTACAAATATTGAACCACAACGTTACCATCTTTATCCAACTTCAAAGCTTTCCATACTTGCATGAATAATCTGACGGTGATAGGATCGGTAGTCATCGCCCAATTACCATCATATATTCTAGAATATTCAAATTGCATATCATTAAATTTAGTTCCTGTAAGATCAATAGCTCCCCAACTATCAACCGACATAAAAGTTTGAAGCTTCGGATCAACCAAAAGATTAAGATATATACCAGCTACGGCGGGTGGTCCCACAACAGGATCTTGGATTGTTCTGGCGGCATCCATAGACCGAATAGTTGCCGGGAGAGGCAAACACAATGGACCCCATGTATCATTCAGACGGGCCAATTTAGTTGTTCTGGTCTCAGATGATGGGAAAAATGGCTTGTTGTCAAGGTATATTTGATAATTTTCTCCAAACTGTACAGATGATATATATTGACCATACACGTTATTAGTGTTAGATCCGAGAAATTGAAAGAACCCTTTTCCACATGTTTTTCCATTGAAACCAGAAAATCGTTCTTTGAAATAATTACTTGTTCTCCATTCATCAGCAGCAGGAACAGGGTCAGCTACAGGAACAGTCAAACGATCCACTTCCCATGATGGATAAATCATTTGTTTCATTGAAATCTGTTTAGCGGGTCTTAATTCTTCATCAACTATCAGAGTTACAGGTTTTTTCTCAGGTCCAGGAGCCGTAACAACAGTACCAGCAAGTATTTGACCAGGATCAGTTTCCCATTCAATAACAAGACGAAGACCTTGAGGGAACATCATCATTTGATTATATTCTAGGAACGGTAAAAGAGTCTTGAGTTCAACATAGCCAGAGAGGTTAGCAGCCGATTTATTTTGAATAGATTGACTTACACTACGACCATAATATTGAAGGACATCATAACCAACAGTGCTTAAAGATAAAGTTTGTCTAAGTGCTACTTCAGAACGGTTAGATCTTGCTAAATTCTTAAAGGAACCCACGACATTGGCATAATCGCATGAGTCTATCTCAATACCATTTGATTCAAGAGAAATTCTTCTTATTAAACCAAAAACTCCAGATTTCCAGTTGTAATTGTCAGTTGCATCAGAAGATGCAGATATATCAACCAGCCGCATATCACTATAATAGAATTTTCCAGCTTCTAATTCAACAACGCTTCTTTGACGTGTGCTTAGTGTAGCCGGATACATATGAGTTAAAACATCAACCATTTATTATATATTAATATTTTATTTTTCAATTATAAATTTACAACCCGACGATACCATTCACAACTGTAAATACTTGATATTTTTTGGCCACATCAGCATCAGAGTTGATTTGAACTGTAACCTTTTGACCAGCCATCATTACTGTTTCAAAGGTCAAACCAAAGCCAAAACGTTTTGCGTAATCAGCCGGTCTTACTGTATCAAGAACATTATTTCCAGTTTGTAAGGATTTAACATATAAATACTCAAGTTCTTCATTACTATCAATGTTGTAACTAATCAACTTTCCATTACTGTCATTGACTAAATATCTAAGGTTGGATATGTTGATTTTCTGGGTATCAAAGGAGTTTTTAGTTCTATTACTAAAATCAGTATCTAATTCAACAGTGCTTGACACTGATAAAGAGGCAATAGTAGGAATTAATTCAATGTTTGCTAATGCGGAGTTAATACTGTGTCTTAATACGCTAACACGGTTGAAAAGTAAAGGAACCTGAGTAGTAGTCTTTTGGATATCTTGAACAGCATAACTGATCTTAAGATTTGCGATTGAATAAGTAATATTTTTTGCACCAGTGTTGTCATCTCCAAAGAAACATTTAGATGGGTCATTTAGAACCCAATCTAAAGTGAATTGTGAAACCTCTTTACCAGTAAAGTTTCTGTTAGAACGATTCAAAAAAATCATTGGCTTAATAGCAAAAGAAATCTTATTTTTAACAGCAGCACTATCAGAAGGATCAAGAAAACCATTCATTAACGAATTCGTAGATTCATCACTTCCAGTCTTTAGTTCAACATTTTGTGCCGTTGAATTCATTAACTCTTGACGCGATGCATTGACTTGAGTCATCATCTTCACCCATCTGGGATATTCACTAATTAATTCAGTAATACCTACATTAAGAATTTTACTAGAAAATTGATCAAAGAGACAATGAGCACCAGCTTGTGAATCAAAATACACTTTGCTAGAATCACCTGGTGCAGCAGGGGTACCAGTATTAATTGCCGCATTATTTTGAAGTACCTTAAGATCACCATGAATCTTAAGAGAACCAGCCACAAATTCCTTATCTGAGGGGATATTGACTAGAATACTAATAGCCTTATTTTGAGGATAAGAAGAAGCTTGAGATGAAGGATATCCTTCTTTATAAACACGTGCCATTTATATTTATTAATATAATACTACATAAAAATTTAAAAAATAAAACTATCCACACTTAAACTTCACTCAATACCCATTGAACCAAATATAGATTTGAAGCTTCAAGATTTTGACCTGGCACAGCATCCTCAGTCAATAATAATTGACGGCAACCACTCTTTGGAACTATATCAGTCAAAATACTGGTGTTGTAATAACCCGCATTACCTCTTGTGGCAGTAGCCCAGTATTCCTCTCTTAACATGTTGATACTGGCACCCCAAGCCCTTAGAATACGATCATAGTAAAGCCCACTCTTATAAAATGAATTTGCCGCAGGGTTTTCATCAACACTGATCGCTTTAGTTGTGTTAGGCACATTGTCCCAATACATACGATATTGTGATAATTGAGTCTCACGAGCCGGTAAGCGATTTCCTATAATATTTAAGAACATTACACGCTCACAATTTGGAAGAAGATCCCAGACTTTCTGAAAGGAAGAACCTTGAGGTCTATTGTACATTTCTACACGTTTTTGTTTGTAAACAATTGGCATTTTCTCAATATCTTTTGGTGCCTTTTCAATAGCCAACATAAGACTGGCAATGTTGATTTTCCATGATGGATAGGCCGCGGCATTGGGAAGAGGCGTAGTGTAACAATAAATGGAAGCAGCGGCGGCGACGGCGTTTGCGACTGTAAGAATCAAAGTATTTGGAAAATTACCAGATGCCACTATTTCGGTGATTATTGTATTTACATTTGCTATATTCGCACCTGCGGCACTTCTAGCAACAGTTATCGGCATACCAACATAAAATGGAGACTCATCAAAAGAATTATAGGATCTTGTTGTTACTATATGGTTGTCATCAACAGGTCTAGTAACTTCGGCTCTTGTTTGTTTTTCTAGAGGGCTGTTATCTGTTAGGGAGTTAGAGCCGGCAACTCTGATTGTAACAGCTGTTTTAACACCTGCTGCTAACACTGTGTTATTTGGGAACGTTAAAGTAACTTTTCCAGCCGCAAAAGTAATATTAACATCAGATACAGTAGCAAACGTAAATAGTGTGTTAGGTGCGGCTGTTGTATATGTAATAAAAACGCGTTGTCCTCTTTGAATAGGACAATTTTGTAAAGAACCAAATGTTTGGGTAATAGTTACAAGAGTACTATTAGCGTCAGCCATGTTATCACAAGGAAACACACCATATGGGTTAGAGTTATCAAGAGCCAAGGCATCAGTCAAAAGAGGAGCTGTTTGTTCCAATTCAAGTTTAACTTCTAACTCTCCAAGTCTTTGAGCCGATAAAGCTTCATAAGCCCCAAGTTCAAATAAATCAGATAAAGGAATCATTAAATTACGGCTAGCTTGAGTTGAAAGTACATTGCCACTCTTTTTTTGCGATACCAGTGGAAGAAATGGCGAACCATCAAGAGAATTATCCATTGAATAACCTATCTTACGTTTGGCATCAAGCATTTCATTGTCATTGAAATAAGTTGCCATTGTTGTGGTAAAGTTATTAAGGTTTTGAACACTTTCTAATATACCCGCTTTAGAGCTAACTAGCTGAGCATTTCTCACAAGACAATGAGGTAAATATAAGACTTGTCCATTGCCAAGTTGGAAAGAACCTATACCATTGACTGGGTTAGTAGTACCATTACCGTCCGCTTGGAAATTCAATAAGAGATAACTATCTTTTAGATTATAGATTTCGTCTGAACCTGCATTAAGTTTAAATGAAAGACGATTGTTTTGAGGAGAAAAAGTCCCACTTTCATGAGATGGAAATTTCAATAGACGATTCATTGATTAAAATATATTGAGATAAAAAAATATAATATTTTTCTTAAACACCACTCTGCATCACAGGCATCGGAAGATCTGATAAGTTTGGTTGTGAATGATGATGTTTAAATAAATCCGCAAACGTCGCTATTAACCCAATACCACCCGTTAAAATACCACCTAAAATAGCCGTAATAGGATCAGCATCCGAAATTGCATCTATTACACCTAGAGCCGTATCTAATGCACCGCTTGCACCTTCTCCAGCCGCTTCAGTACCACCAGTTACAGCCGATGTTATTGTATTCATCAAGCCTTCAGTGCCTTCTGGGACTAAGTTTCCGGCCGCTCTTGTCAAGCCACCTACCACTGAATCAGAAGCGTTTCCTACTAGATTTTGGCCTGATTCCATTAGACTTTGAATGCCACCTTGAGCTCTGTCTAATAAACCACCGGCCATTTCTCTAGCACTACTTAAAGTCGAATCTGTGATGTCTTCTAGTCCTTGGGCTTGACTTGACGCAAAGGAAGAAATCCTATCACCCAAGGTATTAACAGCGTTGGATAATTCTCCAACTGTGTCACTTGCCGTCCTTGATACACCATTTTCAAATGCCTCGGTGATTGGAGCATTTCTAACAACTCCATTTTGCATAATTGATCTTGCTAAATCCACGTATCCTCCAGCTCCTTCTGGCAAATTATCAGTTACATTCTCAACGGCATTATCTACTGCATCCTGTTGCACATCTTCAAATGTTGGGTTCACTCTAGTGTCATTAACTTGTGATGTGTCCTGCATTGTAGATAATTCAGTAGCGCCTTCATTAGGATCAACTGTTCTATTTCTAAATAATGGTAAAATACCCTCTTGAACACCTGTTTTAATGTTCCCGGCTTGACGAGTTAATAACCCAGAAATCTCATCAATAGGATTCTCACCATCTACTATATTCTTTAGCGTCGAATCAAGGTCTTCATTGCCTGTATTTATCTTTGACTTTATAGCATTTTTAAAGGCATCACTTTCTAATGTCTTGCCAATGAGCGAAAGACCCAATGGCGCTTCAACTGTTCCGCTTACTGTGTCTAAAATCATTTGCTTCTCTTCATCCTTGGCATTAGCCGCTTCAATTGCGGATGCTCTTAAGGTATCAAATGCATTCACTTCACTTAGATAACGAAAACTATCCATTTATATTAAAAACAGATTTTATTATATACATAATATTGTAAGAGAATGAGTTCAAATGACCTAGTAATATTTCCTATGTCTGATAAGACTTATGATGTTAAAAAAGACTTATTATTTAATTTACCTATGCGTTTACTGATATGTGGAAAAAGCCAATTGAGTGGTAAAACGACTCTTATTGCCAACTTACTGGCTAGAAAGCAATTTTATAAGGATGACTTCAAATCCCAAAACATTTATATCATATCTCCTTCCGCTAAAACAGATGAAAAATGGGTGAAACTCATTGAATATAGAGAGATACCAGAGGAAAACATCTTTGATTCTTATGATGAAAGTGAAATGAAAGTTTTATACAAGTTTCTTGAAGATGACTATAATGATGCCATAGAAAATGAAGAAGAACCGCAACAAAAGCTCATTATCTTTGATGACGTTGCATATTCTGGAGATTTACATAGCAAAAAGAACAAAACCATTGATAAAATAGCGAATCAAGGGCGGCACTTTCTTATTTCCTGTATCATGGTACTTCAATATTACACACAAGCTTCGCCAAACTTTAGAGCTAATGTATCTGGTCTTATTATCTTTGGTAGCACACAGAAACAATGGGATTCTATTGCTGATGAACACAATACACTTTCAAACAGAAAGGAATTTATTAAGAAAATGAAAGAGGCTACTGAAGAGAAGCATTCTTTCATTTGCATCAATTATACTAATGAAAAAGAACATCGTTATATGAAGAACTTTGTTGAACCTCTGGTGTTTGATGTTAAAAGTTAAAACTCTTTTTAAATGGATTGGTTGCTCCAAGCTTAATTACTTGCTTTTCAAGTGGCTTTTCTATTGGTTTCTCTTTTGGCTTCTCAATTGGTTTCTCTTTTGGCTTCTCAATTGGTTTCTCCTTGGGCTTTTCGACTGGTTTCTCCACTGGTTTTTCCATTGACTGTTCCACTACCTTCTCCACTGGTTTTTCTATTGGTTTCTCTACTGTTTTTTCTTCTGGTTTTTCCATTGCAATATGTCTCTTAGGTTTTGGTTCTTCCGCTTCAGTTTCTTTTTGATTCTTTTTGCCTAGTTTTTCATCCATCAAAGCTGCTACTTTAGCTAAAAAGTCATCTTCATTAAAATCCTTTTTTATCTTCTTTTCGCTATACTTCTTAAGAGCTTCTGCCTTTGCCTTCTCGACAGCTTCCGCTTTTATTTTCGATTTTTCTTTACGAGTCTCCAGACTTTTCGCCCGGCCCCTTGCTAATCTCTCTATCAATTCCTGTTTTTTCTCCGGAGTCATCTCATTTTTGACCTTTTTTTCAGTTTTTTTCTTTTGCGTTTGAAATAGCTCCGATTCGTCCATTTTTTTCTTTTAACAAATCACTGGTTTATATTACTATACATATTTTATTTTTATTATTTTTTCTTATCAACTTTTGTTCTTTTTTGTTAGCAAAATTAACTTCTACAAACCTTTTGTTTGTTTTACTTCACAAAAACCCTTGTTTGTTAGCACTTTTTTTCAAAAAATTTAATTTCTTTTCAACTTATAACGGCATTTTTATAACACTTAAAACACTTATCCATTGTGCTTCCTACATACTTTTTTATCTTATTTCCGCATCCAACACAGCCAATTTCTACTTTCTTCTCATATAAACAACATGGACATACGAAATTTTTTTCATTTGACATTGTATATACTTCGATATTCATGTTCTTATTGCATAATTTACATTGATATATGGTCATTCTTGCTTTTACTCTAGATTTCTTTTAACTCGTTTGAGCGTGCATTTAAAAATATTATTTTCTCTTTATATATTGGAACTGAAACATGGGCAAATAGAAACTGTAACACAACACCTCAGAAGACATAATAATAATAAAAAACTAGTAGATTAATATAAACATTGTGATAACACTTTTTTGATTTTTTATTCGTTTAAGAAAAAAACTTAAAACTATTTTCTTACACACTTATAAAATGCCTACAGACTATAGTAATGCCATTATTTATAAGATTGAATCAGTCTCTGATCCAGCCATGTTGCCTTTTATTGGCTCAACAAGTCAGTCACTTAAATCACTTGAAGCAATGCAAAAAGGTGCTTATGAGTTCTCCAAGCAAGATACCAGTAGAAAAATAAGTTATTTCCCTTTATTTGAGAAAGGGGATGTCAAATACACGATACTAGAACAATACCCTTGTAAAACTCGTAAGGAGTTAGGTTTGAGAACAAAGCATTACATCACTACTATTCCATGTATTAATAAGATTATCTATGGGAGAAGTACTAAAGAAAGATATCAAGATAAAATTTCAGAGTTCAGAAGTAGAAGTGTAAATTTTTATTACAAACATAAAGATAAGGTCTTGAAGCAAAAGAAACAGTATTATCAAAAGAATAAAGCTAGATCACGACAATACTATCAAAACAATAAGGCACGATCACAACAGTACTATCAAGATAATAAAGAGAAATTTGCTGAATATAGAAAGAAATATAAAGCTAAAAAACTTGAAGAAAAAAAGAAGAAATCATTAGCTACTTTATAAAATATTTTTTTTACCTTTTTTCTATTGATTTTTGTATGGAGATTTTATAACAAAAAGATGCTTTAAAAAACAGGTGATCATTATTAAAGATTAGGTGAGATTAGGTGATTCTTACAATGGTGTTTTTCGATACACTTGAATGCATATTTACAAAGATTAGGTGATCATTAGGTGATGAGAGGGAGTTCAAAAACCTGCATTTAACTAGGACGAAACCATGTATAGGCTCCAAGATTAGGTGGACTTTGAGGTTGGTTTTGAAAATTTTAAAAAAAGTTTGGTTGAGGGTTTCAAAAAGTGTAACCAACTTTTTTTTGTAAAATGAATTTCTTTCAAAAAACACCACCTAATCTTTGATTTCTTTTAGGAGCCTATGCTAGTATTGCTTACAAGACCATGCTAAAATAAAGACCACCTAATCTTATCACCTGATCCACCTAATAGCATTGAACATGGGAAAAAATAGCATTAAAAATTTCACCTAATTATTTTTTTGGATCACCTAATCCACCTAATTATTTTTTATTTTTTATTTTTTTTCTTTGAGCTCAATTTTTTTTACATGGGGAGAAAGGCTAAATTTCCCATACATATTGCATAAAAAAATAAAAATAAAATATTTTTTTTCAAAAAAATGACTTAAGGCGTTCATAATATTAAATAATTATAGTAGCAAATAATAATGAGTGAAACAATATCTTTTTTTAAAAATGAAAAATTTCTTCTTTGGAATATCGGAACTGACAAAATCCCCATCTTAAAAAATGGTAGTTCTGGTGGATGGTCAAAAATTACTTATGAACAGTCAAAAAAATACTTTGATGAAACCAATAATAACATAGGTATGAGAACTGGCATCCAAGAGTCAGGTAAGTACATCATTGGTTTAGATTTTGATATTATGAAAAAAGATGAAGCTACCAAGGCTTACAGTCTTGAGTGTACTAACACAAAAAAGTTTTATACCGATTTTTTGGGAAATTGTGATGGTGATGTTACCGGTATTTTTAAGAGCTCAACATGTGGTAATTATGGTATTCTTGTTGATGTTACAGAAAATAAATCTATTGTTGATTTACTGGATAATATCGCAGCTACCACCTTTCAAAGAAAAGATTTTCATCTTGAAATTAGAAAGGCAACCAATTACGCATTACCTCCTTCTAAAACTACATGCAAATGTCATAATAAAATGTGCAAAGCTAGAGAGTTCATGAAGCTTGGTCTTCACAAGCTTAATAATAAAAATGAAGCCCTCCTTGAGAGTTATATCAAAGCTTATTTTGACGAAACTTACACTAAACCATCACCAAGAGAGCTTAGAAATAATAAGAAAGCTGAAGGCTTAGAAATATTAAATGTTATCATGGCGGATGACAATGATGACAAGAAAATACCTATTGCTTATCTATCAAAATTCTTGAATATTCTTAACGGTAAACGTGGTGATGATTATCATAGTTGGATTCGTATCGGTTCAGCTATTCAAAATAGTTATGGCGATAAGGGCTTTGAAGTTTTTAATGAGTGGTCAAAAAATCACGAAGGTTACGATGAATTTTCTGTAAAAACACACTGGAATAACTTGAGTAAATACTCCTACCCTTTTACGTGGAGATATATTCTCAAATTTTGCAAATTGGATAGTTGGGATAAAACGGCTTTAGAAATGTCTAAATTGTTTAAAGATCAATCTCATAGTAAAGAAGTCGGTGAGTATGAAAAGGTGAAAGCAGAGTTTGAGAAGAATCATGCTAAAATTGAGGAAGAGTTCTGTTATGTTATGGAGACTCAAGACGGTGAAGTAAAAATGGTCAAAGAAAAGGATCTTAAAACCAAAGCGCAAAACTTTTCTACATGGCGCGGGAAAATTCATTGCGCTTCTCCTTATTTCATTGACAACTGGTTAAAAGATCCCAACATTAGAACTTATAGACGAACTGATTTCGCGCCATATGGTGCAAGTTGCCCCAATGATGTTTATAATCTTTTCAATGGCTTCAGAATTGAGAATATCATCAAGAAAAATGATAAACTAGTAGAAAATAAAGATGGTTTATCAATTTTCTTGAATCATGTGAAGAAAGTTGTTGGTATTGATAAACAGGATGACTGTTTTAAATATCTAGTGGCGTGGTTTGCTCAATTGATTCAACAACCTGGTTGTAAATCAAGAACAGCACCAGTTATTAAGGGTATTGAGGGTGCAGGCAAAACAGTATTATTTGATTGGATTGGTAACAAAATCCTTGGTGATCAGTACTACATCTCAACACCAGAACCTAAATACATTTTAGGTAACTTTAATAGTGCTCTAGACAGAAAATTACTTGTTAACCTCGATGAGTCAAACAAGGGAGACAATGACAAATACATTGAGATAATGAAGACATTGATTACTAACAAGACTATTGTTATTGAAAGAAAGGGTATTGATGCGCAAAAACAGCAAAACTTTTCAAGAGTTGGCTTGACAACTAATAATGATCTAGTGGTGAAATTAACACCAAGTGATCGTAGATTTCAATTATTTGAGAGTGATTCTTCTTGTGCAAACAATAAGGATTATTTCGATAAACTATTAAAAGCAATGGAAGATGATAATACCAACTATGCGATCTACAACTATCTAAAATCTGTAAAAATTGATGATTTCGACTTTATAAATAACAGAGTTGATACCAACTTTTCCGTTAGATCAACAAAGTCACAATTTGATCCAGTGTATGAGTTTATTCAACAATTTGTTGAGAACAATAAGGCTAATGAATACAAGAATAAGAAACAATGCAAGGGATACAGTCATAAAATAAAGAAGAGCGAGTTTTATAAGCTTTATTCTGACTTTATGAATGTAAACTTTCATGGTCTTCCAAAATCAAGAAATTATTTTGACAACGAAATAAGGTCATTTAATAATATTGATGAGGGAATGATTGGCGGGAATGTCTTTTGGAAGTTTAATCCAAAGGACTTTATTGATACATTAAAAAGTAAAAAGGTTTATCAAGATTTCATGGATGGCGAAATGAACTCTGAAGAACCTATTATGAACCCACAAGATGATAATGATGATTTAGATGATAACGATTGTTAATAAAAATTAACTAATAAAATTAACTTAAGGCATTTTTTATATATTATTTTTAAATGAATACTACAGGAATAAAACTAGTATTTAAAGAGTTAGATGAAAAGAAGATAAGTTATTTTGACAGACTAAAACTTAAACTAGAGTATCTCACAAATACTAAATATCCCCAATGTTTAAGTCAATTTGAACCAGTTTTTGACGAAACTGTAAATTTTCAAAATGTTGTGTCTCATGATGAATCTCATTGTGAATGCGGGATGACCATTGAATGGGTTCATTATGTCAAACACACGAAAACAGATCAATATTACATAGTAGGTAGTGTATGTATTGAAAAATTTATTGATGATGATCAACATGATGGACCATTTAAAACAAAAGGTAAAGCAGTTTTAAATCAGGACAAGAAATGCAAGATGTGTGACAAAAGATGGACCCATAATAAATGTTTTTATAAGGGATATTGTACTGATTGCAGAGATGAAATAAAAAATTTTACTTTGCCCTTTGGGAAATATTCAGGCATGCATTTAAAAAGTGTTTCTGATAAAAAATATTTAAAATGGTTGACTGATCAAACGTGGGTTCGGAAACGTACTCAAAAAATTATTTTGAATTCTTTAAGTTTTTTTTAAAAAATAACTTAAGGATAAGATATATATAAAGATATATGGATAGTAAGCCTAAAATTGTTCCTCATAACAAGATTTATAATGATTTACCTCCTTGGACAGGATCTGGAAATGATTATTTAAGAGAGTATCAAAAAAAAAATTGGTATTGTCAAACTTGTAATAAGAATTGCACAATTTCTAATAAATATAGACACCAAAAAACTCCTTATCATCTAAAGAGATGTGTCAATTAATTTTTTTTATTTTTTGTTCCATTTGTATTCGTCTTAATTATTGAATATTGAAATGGTTTATCATCTTTTGTTATAACGGATGAGTAATTTTTCATTTCTACCTTTTTTTCTTGATTTTCTCCTTCTACAACTTTTATTAATTTTCCCGCTGGCATATTTTGATATAATATAAGAATAAATATCTTACCTTATATTAAAATGAGCAAAGTTAGTAAGCTTACTACAAGCCAAAAAGCAAGTGTATCTATCTTTTGGAATTGGATAAGGGAAAATGACCCTAAAATAGACTCAAAATTCAAGCAAAATCTCGATTTTTTAAGATCTTCTGATAACCAAGCTATCATTCATGAACGTATAATGAACAGTGATTATAAAATGGGCACCAAGCGTTCACACCTTAATAACCTTGGTGTGATTATTCGAGATGTTTTAGCACCTAATACTGATGCATCAAAGAAAGGTAAAAAACCAAAAAATAAACCTTTAGACCCTGGAGACGGAAATGTATATATAAAAGAGGCTCTTCAGCTATTAGCCGCAGAAACTCAGAAAAAAATTGAGGATGATGATAAGGGGGTTAAAGGCGATGAAAAAAACTTTTTAAGTTATGAACAAATCATTAAGAGAATGCGTGAATTTGAAGGGATTGTTAAGAAAGACCCAACCAATAGAAAAAATGTAATGTCTCTACTTATTCTACAGCTCAATGTTTATCAACCACCATTGAGAAGAACCATAAGCACTATGACGATCATAAAAGATAAAAAATATGATGATGGGAAGAACAACTTTCTTTATATAAAAAATAAAACCGAGATGTGGTATATCGTCAACGAGGATAAAGTCAAGAACAAAAAAACCGACCAAAACCTTAAAGAACTTCCTCTATATCCTAATGCTTGTCGATCTGTAGATCAAAGTTTATCGTTATTTCCAAGATCTGTTTTATTAACCGCATTTTTAAATGACAAGCAATGTACTCAAATAGGATATGATGGCTACTTAAAATACATCTTCAAAGATCTAGATTGGACCTTTACACAAAACAACTTTAGACGTGCCTACATTACGAACTTTCTAGCTAGCAACCCATCTGTCAAAAAAAGCAACGAGATTGCCAGATTAATGCGCAGTTCAGTTCAGCAACTACGTGAAACTTATAACTATCGGTTAACTCAATCAAAAACTATTATACCCCTATGGGATGAAAAAACAGGGGATCCTAAAGAAAATGAAGAAATTCAACCTATTGAACAGCCTAAAAGCATAGGGAAAGAGCAAATATTGAAAATGCTAGAAGATAAGATAAAAAATGGCTTTGACCTCAAGAAATGGGGGGAAACTTATAGACCCAAACATAAAGCCGAGAAGAATCAGTTTAATAAGAAGTATTATGGTAAGAAAGGCCCTGAGTTGTTGCGAAACAAAATTATTAGCAACTTGAATAGAGGTCAAACCAAAACTCCAAGGCCTGAGAGTGTAAAAACATATAATCTGAAATATGATCCTAAAACAAAGAAATGGTTTTAAAATTTTTACGTTTTTTTATTAACAAAATTATCAAATAATGTATCAAAGATGTCGTCTGATACATTATTTGATAAACTTTTAAAGGAAGATTCAATAAAAGTAGCTACTCGATTTAATGTTATAGTCTCACTTGAAATAGAAAAATCAAAAGAGAATTCTTATTCTATTGATTGTTTACATAATCCCCCCGGCACTTTCAACCTTCCTGTTGTATTATTTCAAGTCAGTTCTCAACAAGAAGATGGAAATCAGTTATCAGTAGATGAGCTTAAGAGTGTTCTTTATCAAGAGCTAGATAAAATAAAAAAATGCACACGATGCTTCAAAATTCATCAGACTACGGATGAAACTTCTGAAGTACATTGTCCTACTTGTGAGTTGGAGCTTGACTACATTGAGTCAAGAAAACACTTTAAAAAGAGTCATTTTCATTGCGGTTTATGTACTAATAAATATTGGTCATATTTTGGTAGAAAAGCAAGTTGTTGTAAAGGGGATATGCTTTGTATGGTGTGCATAGAAAAGGTCATAGAATTTGGTTTTTGTTCTTATTGTAGAACACCAGTAAATGAATCTGATTTTATCTAGATCTCACCATAAAATCCTTCTCGAATGGTAGTTAGGAGAAGAAGGGTCATTCATTGTTAATTCTCCTTTCCCATTTTTTATTCCCGCTGATCTAGTTAAATAATTAGCTCTTCTATCTTCATCATTATGATCAAGGCTTTTCCATATTCCTGTTTTATCTTTGTAGTGTTCCATTGAGGGATCGCCGAAATGTATAGTTTTGTTATCAACAACTGTCATAAGTTTTTTATCTGATCTAGTGGATTTAGAATAGTTATATTTACCTATTTTAACCATGTTTTTACTTTAATACAAGTTTTTAAGTTTTTTTTCCAACGACTCGAAACATTTTTCCAACGACTCGAAACTTTTTTTCAACGGTAACTTTTGATCAACAAAAAATAAAAAAAGAATCAACAAAAATCGAACAGGCGACCAAGTT
>Ga0214923_10003521_pt1 | contig 19589 bp, 17 predicted proteins | sample LL1510_MetaG_FD_177993 | JGI IMG/M metagenome (GOLD analysis project Ga0214923, IMG submission 177993) | Freshwater microbial communities from Lake Lanier, Atlanta, Georgia, United States - LL-1510 | ecosystem: Environmental > Aquatic > Freshwater > Lake | place: USA: Georgia | collected...
TCTTGCTACATATTTAAATAAGCAGTTAATTGAAAATGGTGAGGTTGGTTTAGAGGCTGACACATCGGTTGAGGATGTGACAACCTCAATTGCTGGGCTTGCATCCGGTGATGGAGCATTAGCGGGGCGTGGGTATGAAAGATTGGTATCGCGCTGGCGGCGTGTATCGGCCCTGGAGTCTGCTACCTAAAAGGTTTTTTAGCACTTGTCCTTAATTATAATTAAAGGGATACTTACCCCATAAGGTTTAAATCAGACATCGATTTAAACTAAGCCAGCTTAGTGAAGCACAATGATTTAAGTGAGGTTAGAAAAAAGCTAATAATGAGTCAATCGAACTTTGCACCACTTTCCTTAAGTAATCAAGAAAATCTCCTCACTCCATCTGAGGTAGCAGCTTTATTTAGAGTAGATCCAAAGACGGTTACTAGGTGGGCAAAGGCTGGTAAGTTAACCTCAATTAGAACCTTAGGTGGACATCGACGTTACAAGGAGTCAGAGGTGAAAGCTCTATTAAAATCTATTATGCCCTCTGCATCATCAAATAATCAGGGATTAGGATCAAATAAATAATGAGTACTGATAATAAGATCGAAAATACTCAAGGAAGTTCTAGTGATGATCCAAAGGCGAAGATGTTGGCTGCGCTCGCTAAAAAACAAAAGGGCAATAACACCGGTAAATCATCCGGACCTACTAGTGGTTCAAAGGTAGGAGCAGGGCAGACTGCAGGAGCTGCGCCAAAGATGCATAGAAGAAAAGCAGGATCTGAATAGTTGTTTTTTAAATTTGACACCTTAACGGTGAAATTCCTTAATTTAATTTGTTTTTATTAATTTCAACAAGGTTAAGATAGAGTTGGTATCACAAAATTTTTTTTAATCATACATAGTGCTAAATACTTTTAAAGTGGTCGATAAAATGTTTGGGATTATCCAAAAATTTATTTTACAAATTAGAATAGTGCTGAAACTAAATTTAGATAAAATCAAAGTAATAACAAAGATATTTTATTTCAGAACACCCTCTGTAATCTTTAGTAGATTTGATTTAGTGTGCACTTTTAGGGACCGCTCGAGCATAAGTAGCCCCATGCACCAGTAAGACTTAGTGGTATTGTTACGCTATGGACGGTGAGTTTTCGGTACTTAAGCCCAACCAGTATGAATATATCGCAGAGCTAGATAAACTACTTAATTTAGGTAAATTTAGTCCAATCTACTCAAAAAGATTTTTCAATTATTACTCTTCAATAGCAGCTAACAGCTATATAGATCTTTCAAGAATTATTAGGCATCAAGGGAGTCCAATAATTGCTTTGGTAGGATGCGGGCAGTTAATTAGTGGGAAAAGCAGATTAGATTATTTTGGAAATCCGGCAATACTAATTTCCAGTCCAAATTTTGATTCAGTAAAAGTTGAACAAGCATTAGATTTATTGTTAACTTCGCTTCGCAAAACAAATATCCCTTTACCTATTGAAAATAAATTTCCCAACTCTTTTGCTATAAAAATTAACTCTCCAAATATAATTGAAGCTAGGTTATTCAATGATCTTCTAAAAAAATCAAATAAATCTTTTGTCGCATTTAGTCTACGAGTTAAGCTAGATCGGGAAATAAGCCTAATTTCAGAACTATTTTCAAAGTCCGTAAAAGAATCTATTCGCTTTAGAAAAATGCATGAAATTGATGTGGAAATAATTGATGAATTTAAATCAGAAGCAATGATAGAAAATGCTATGGATCAACTTAAGATTTTGCACCATGAATCTGCTGGCAGAAAAACAAGGTCAGATGAGAGTTGGAGGATACAAACTCGTCAACTAATGGAAGGAGATGCATTCATAGCTCATTTAATAATTAACGGTGATGTGGTTTCATCTGCATACTTTATGAAAACAAATTTTGATAGTTATTACGGTGTAAGTGCCTCTCGACGTTTAAAATCTAAGATTCCACTTTCTCATCTATGCGTCCGCGAAGCGATTTTTTATTCTAAGCAAATAGGCTTACAAAATTTATTCTTGGGCCACCAATACTCTTACTTTTCACAATCGATTACTGACAAAGAAAAAAATATTGAAAAGTTTAAATCATTTTTTGGTGGAGTACTATCCCACGAAGTGGTTTGCGAACTATGAGAGGTTTATCTATGGAAGGAGGCGACGTTTGGCCCCGTAAAAAATTTTTTCGATCCAGAGTGAACTTTAGCAATCCCCAAAAAATTGAATCAATTCTAAAAAATAATTTCCATGGCGGTTTTCCAGTCGTTATGTCTAGCGGTCGGGCGGGTATCGCTACTCTCGTAAGACTTTTTTATAAATGCGATAGCATTAGAATTTTTCCTTATGCAAGTCAATGTGTAGTGGAGAGCTTAATTAACAGTAATTGTACTCCGCTAACACCTATTGATAAGTCAAATCTAGATATTTCATACAACCAATGGGGGAGATATAATTCTTTTTTACGCAATAGCCCATTCTTAGAGGACTCTGTTGATAGTTTTTATCCCATAGGTTCAAAGATTTTGCGTAGCGGTGCAAGGTTTGAGTTATGGTCTATTTCAAAAATATTTGGATTGTCTTACGGCGCCATTATTTGGTGCAAACATCAAACAGACGCAGAAGTAATTCGGAAAGAACGCGATAGTAAAAACTACTTACTTAAACTAATAAGAATCCTACTCAGAGGAACAAGTCCTCTTTCGAAACTAGTTTACACAAAATGGCAAAATATTGAGTATTTAAATTTGGGATTAACTTCGCTTGAATATGGTCAAATTTATTCTTGTGTTTTGAATTGGGAGAATTCATACAAATGTAAGTACAATTTATTTGTAAAAAGTGTATCGGATTTAAATTCAAGTCAAATTTCATTAGAATTGGAAAACAATAACATTATTCCTGTAGTGATTGAGATACCAACTAATCTTAAAAATAGGCTTCAAAAAAGTTCTAAGGATTTACATAGGATAGTAACTAAAAAGCAACCGATTTCGGTTAGAATCATTCCTTACCAGGTGGAAAATTGAATAAATTCAAGCAATTTAAAGTTGAGCGAATTTCTAATTCTAATTATGAAGCGCTACTTAGTGATTCGAGAAATGTTTTTTATTCAAAAGATCAGTCAGGTTGGATTAAATTTTTGGAAAGGTATTCAAATGCAAGTAGATATAAAGAAATTCAGTTTTGCTCTCTTGAAGTCAATAAAAAAGTTATTGCATCGTGCACCTTAATTAAGAGCGAATTAAATATAAATGGAGAATTAGTGCCATTTTATTTTCTAACACAAGTAATTACTGCAATTGGATTTAGAGGAAAAGGTTTTTTCAGAGAACTCCTAGAAAAAGTAGAAGCATTTGTTTTGAATTCTGGTGTTTCAATTCTAATTGTTATAGCGAGACGGGCAGTATCTGACCTTTATTGGAAACTTGGATTTAATGGATTTTCACACTTCCCTGTTTACACTAAGAAGTTTTTTGGTGATGTTAATATTTTAGAATTTTTTCGCCCAGCAGTAGAGGGCGATTTATCGAATTTACATTTATCCCATTTAAGAAGTAATCAACTTTCAAACAGTAAGATTATTCGTAGTGAAACGGATTGGCAGCGAATTCTGAATGAACAGGCTTCTGGCAAACATAAAATCCTATTGCTCAGAAATTCTCTCAACCGTAATTATTTGATTACGCGAGATAATCGAGTTATCGAACTGTCTTCTTATGGCAGTACAAAAGACTATGAAGAATTTTTCCTTAAAGTACAACATTGTTTTAGCATTTTAGATATTGGAAATAATCACCCTGTATCTCGATACTTAGATGCTAAAAAATGGACTTATTCTGAACGATTTGAGCCACGAGAAGGGCATCTTTTAAAAATTATAGGTCCAATCTCGCAGAAAATTGAGTGCTATTTAGGTGAGTCGAAGGAGCAATTTGGCAAGTACCGATTAGAAATTAGCGAGGTAGATCAATGGTAGCCTTAAACGAATCTTAGAGCTAAATTATCCAAATATTTTATTTTAAATACTTTTGTTTTAATACAAAAATATCATAGGAAATCTAGTTATTAATCATTAAATTAAGTAAATATACTTTCATTTCATTCTAAATTTATACATTTAAAATTAAGATTTTTATATAAAGTATTTTGATTATATTTTATAAAATAATTTTAGTTTTTTGTGGCTTGGGCCGGGATCGAACCGGCGACCTAACGATTTTCAGTCGTTCGCTCGTACCAACTGAGCTACCAAGCCAATCAGCTTTACTTACCTCCTTATAAAAAGAAATAAATAACTGCGCGACCCAGACGGGACTTGAACCCGCGACCTCCGCCGTGACAGGGCGGCGCGCTAACCAACTGCGCTACTGGGCCAACTTTAAAAGAAAGGTAAGAGAAAACTCTCTAACCTCACTCTGCGTCCCCAACGGGATTTGAACCCGTGTTAACGCCGTGAAAGGGCGACGTCCTAGGCCACTAGACGATGGGGACAGTGGAAGGGCTTAAGGGTATCGGTTTAATTAAGTTGGGCAAAACTAATAAACAAACCAAGCGCATTGTCTGTACCTATATCTACACCCAGATAGATAGTGCGACAATTACCTATTATGAGCATAATCTCTAATTGCACTGCACCGGCACTCAATGGTGCTGCAATATCACTACTCGCTGGAAACCTTGTGGCATTTCCAACTGAGACTGTTTATGGCCTTGGTGCTGATGCTACCAATCAAAGCGCAGTGGCGAAAATCTATAAGGTAAAAAGCAGGCCTAGTGATCACCCGCTAATTGTCCATATCTCATCGATGAGCAACTTAGATAAGTGGGCAAAAGATGTTCCAGAGTATGCAATTAAACTTGCCAGAAGTTTTTGGCCAGGACCTATGACTTTAATTTTACCTAGAACAAATTTAGCTAAGGATTTTATTACCGGCGACCAAGAAAATGTAGGGATTAGAGTGCCAGCACACACCGTAGCCCTATCGCTACTTAAAGAGTTTGAAGCTAAAGGTGGTCTTGGGATTGCTGCCCCAAGTGCAAATAGATTTGGCAAGGTATCTCCAACTTGCGCTGATGATGTTAGTGAGGAGTTATCTGAATACTTATCACCTTCTGATTTAATTTTAGATGGTGGATCATCCATAGTTGGCCTAGAGTCAACAATTATTAATTGCACAAGTACTACCCCAACCATTTTAAGACCTGGGGCGATAACAGCTGCAATGATAAGTAATTTACTAAGTATTCAAATCGAGTTAATCGCTAAAAACTATTCAAATCAAATAAAAGTACCTGGTTTATTAGAATCACATTACTCACCAAGCGCTAAAGTTTTTCTATCTGGAACTCCATCGGCTGGTGATGGTTTAATTGCACTTAGTAAGCATCCAACACCAAATGGTGTAATTAGATTGATCTCTCCAGTCAATAATGAGGAGTACGCAAGGACTTTGTATCAGGGGCTTCGGCTAGCTGATAGTAAAAAAGTGGCCAGGGTATTTGTAATTGCCCCATCTGGAGATGATATTGCTGTTGCAATCTCTGACAGACTACAAAAAGCAGCACAAAAAGTGTGATCCTTACCTTATTTCAAATATCCACAACCTCAACAAAAAAATTCACAGCCAAATCACTACTAAAAAAGGTGCGATTTTATATATACCTCGTCTATCACATGATTTAAGTGACTCAAATCAAGTAATTTTGGGGTGAATAGATGGTCAAACTAGAGGTGATGGGGTAGACAGCGGTAAAAAAGTTGATAATGTTAGCCATTCCGGTAGTAGAATTTTCAATTATTTTTTCAAAGGGAGATAAGCAAATGATTAAGGCCCCAAGAAGAGCAAAACCGTATTTTATTACAGTAGTTTTTGGGCTATTACTATCCACCACTTCTGTCATATCATCAGCCGAAGCTGCAACCATCAAAAATGGTGTTTCCTGTAAAAAGTCTGGCCAAACTACCAAAACTGGCAGTAAGAGATATGTCTGTGGAAAAAATCCGTATGTAACTCCAAGCAAGCTAACCTGGATGCTTAGGGAATGTCCACAATCCTACGAATTGTATGTAGAGTCTAAAGAACAGTATGAAATCTTTAAGGACATACTGGCATCTTCAGGAACAGAAGGGCAGGCCGAATCAGCAAAATTGCTGAAAGGTATATCTGATCTAGAGGAGCTAATGAAAAATCAAGTATGTAAAAAGGGTCGATAACCTAATCCACTTCGTGATTTAAGATTAATTAACAAATAAGTCAGTAAATTACTTTCAAATTAACTAAAGTAAGGGTAGCCTCTGCTTTTGATGCGTATAGATTTTCAAGAATTTGAGTCCTTATGTAAAACTAGAACTGAAACTAACCTAGATCTAATACGCCTACTTATCAGATGGATAACTAACATAGTATTGCTAACTATTCTGCAAATTTTATTTCAAATTTTATTGTTAATTCTTTTTCTAAATCGTTTTATTAAAACTGAAAAAAAAATACCCCAAATATTTGTACATTCACTAACAAAAGATCAGATTTACAGAAATGGTTTGACTGATGAACTATTTCACTTTTTAGCGGAAAAAAGATTTCCGTACTCTAACGACGTATCTGACTATCTAATTTATTGTAAGAGCCTACTTTTACCTAAAGAAAGTTGTTTGAAAGTTACTAGAAGTTTTAGCTTATATTTAATTTTTAATTGTTTTAGCCGGAATAGAATTTTAGGTTTATCTAAAAAAATGGTCATCCTTACTATTTCGATTCTAACTAAAAAAACTGGGTTAAAATTAAGGCCTAGAAATTTGATTTACTATTTTCTTGAATTTTGTGTTTGGACAGAAGTAAAATCCGAAAAGAAAATTCAATTCATTACAACTCAGTCAAGTTATAAAAATCTTCCAATTCCATTTTATTTACGTAGAAGAAATTTTGATAGACATATGATGTGGTACTCAGCAAATTCAATTCCTATATATAAAGTTGGTGAAATTGATTCGGAAACGGTGTTTCCACAAAGTTTGACAACTTACATTGACTTACATTTAGTATGGGATAGCTTTCAGACTAGTTTTTTGAAAAAACAAAAAATTAATAATTCAAAAGCCTTTGGTTCTATGCTTTTTTATCCGAATAAAATTCAAAATAGATCTACTAAAAATTTAAGTCTAATATATTTTGATGTGGTACCACAAAACTTGTTTGAAAATACTTTTTATAATACTGAAATTGCATTAAGTAATCTTGAGGGAATTGTTTCAGTAGTTGAAGAATATAATAATATGTTTGGTAAAAATTTAAGATTGAAAATTAAACATAAGCGCACTCCGAATAAGCATCATTCTGTAAAGTATTTAGACTACGAGAAGAAATTAGTTAATTCTGGTTCAATAGAAACTATATTGCCTACTGAGAATTTGTATAAGTTAATAAATGAAGCTAATTTAATTATTGGAATACCGTATACCTCCCCAGTAATTATTGCAAAAGAATTAGAAGTTAACTCTGCTTTTGTATGCTTTGAGTCTACAGAATTCTCAATTCCCGATTATTTTAATGAAATTTTAGTAATAAAAGATAGAAATAAGTTGCTAGATAGGTTAATAGAATTTATATGATTTTATGAGTTTTTAAGTGACTGAAGCATCTATAAAAGATTTGGTAATTTTCAGTTTTTAGCTAAATAGTGATAGCCTTCCTTAAAGGACTCATTATTTCTCCTGTATAAGATCTTCTAAGGGCCTTTAGCTCAGTCGGTAGAGCAACAGACTTTTAATCTGTGGGTCGTCGGTTCGATCCCGACAGGGCCCACTTACTATTAACAGTTGATTTTTTTGGGTAAAGGTTTTATAGATATAATTAGGATATTTGTTGAGGGATCGGCCAGTATTACTCTCAATCTCTAAGGTACAGATTTGTCCGATTTGTCCGATTTGTCCTAATGTAACGACAACTCTAGGGTATCTGCGTAGAAGGGGATAGAGGCAGTGACGGCTGGCTCTGTGGTAAAAACCGGTTTCAAAAGGGGTAGCGCAATATGGCCTTTAAAGCCAAGAAAACTAAGGTGACAGATAGAACATCACCTTCTTCATGGAGTGTTGCCCAGTTTTCATACTTCTATACTCAAAATCGCTCTGAGCTTATTGCCCATGCAAATCGGATTGTTAAAGATAAGGCCAAGGCTGAAGAGATCTCCCAAGACGCCCTGGTTAAGTTCATGCTTGCAGCCCCTGAGTTAGAAAGTGATACTCACGCTCTTGCTTATCTGCACCGCACTATTGAAAACCTATGCATTGATCTATTCCGTGCTGAGAATAGACGCCCAAATCTAGTTTCGTTAGATGATGCCTCAGCTGAGGTTGAATCTACCTGGCAGGTGTCAGGCGATCATTCACTAGAAATCTCTGCAGCAGAGGATGCTGCAATTATCCGCCAGGCACTCTCACTACTATCACCTGCAGAGCGTGCTGCACTTGTTATGTGGGAGGTTGAAGGTCGCTCAACTGCTGAGATCGCAAAAGAGCTTGGTATTAAAGAGTCTACAGTTCGCCACACTGTTTCCAGAGCACGTGCTTCGCTTAGAAGAATACTCTCTGAGTTGATTATAGATGAGGCTCGTGGACTTACCGCATTAGATCTTTTGTCTACAACCTATAAAAAAGCTACTGAGCTTGCAGGTAAATCTTCAAAGATCGCACTTACTTTTATCCTTGTCCTAACAGCATTTTTAGGTCTTAACTCTTTAACAGGAAATGAAACAAATACCTCTATAACTACATCTTCATCCCAACTCTCAAACAATCAGGATCTTGCAATAGCTTCAACACCTCAACAATTAGAAACTCCTGTTATCAAGCAAATAAATTTAACTAAAACCATTACAGCTGCTGAGTATGCAGAGCACATGCAACTCTCATTATCTCAGCTTGAGACTGTGACTTTAATGCTTCAAGTATTAGATCAAACAGATGGTGGGTCAGCGCCTACAGAGTAAATAGATTTCTGTTTTTTTGCGGCATTACACGTGTGTGCCATAAGAAAACAGAATTAGAGGATCGAAAGATCTTCGAGCCGGGTTCGAGAAATACTCAAACTCGACTAACGAAAGGAAACTAATGTCTATAAAGACAATTAAGCAACGCATTGCAGTTGTTGCGGTGACAGCTCTTACAGCAGGTATGTTTACTGTTGTTTCTGCACCGGTAGCAAAGGCAACGATATCAGTAGCCAATTCATTTCTTGGTGCTGCTTCAACACTTGTAATTGGTACAAATGCTGATCAAGACGGAACCCCAAATGTGCCAACCGCGGCCCAATTGTCAACTACTGCTACATTTCCGTTAACTTCGGTAGGGTGGATCGCTGATACCAACGCAACAAGCGGGGGCTCTTCGGCGGTAAATGCAATTGGAACCTCTGTGACTGGCGGTATCTCCAGAACTGGTGTAGTCCAAACTGGTGCAAAAATTGCCTTTGCGGCAACTTCAGTTGCATCCGCCGGAACAACATCGGCTGGTATATCAGTTGTTGTAACTGGAGGAACTCTTGGGGCTTTGGTAACTACCTCAGCGCCAATTTCTTTAGCTGGAACTGCGACTGCAGCCTCAATTTATAACACCCAAATTGTTGGTGTTAACCCTATTGCAGGTACATTTACAGTATCAGCTCCGGCTGGCTCGATAGCTACCATTGCTGCCTACACTGGAACTGGTATCACAAGTGACAGTACTCGTACCGCAGGCACTTTAATAGGATTGTGGTCCCTTACCGTTGCAGCTGCAAATGTGGCTGGAAATGTAAGTTTGGCCGACTCCACCGTAACACAGCAAGCATGTATCGCAGCTAGTTCAGGTTCTAGCACCCAACTCGCCTATGACACGACCTCTCGTTGTGTCAATGGCCGCTTAGGTGTTGTCTATGTGGCTCTCAAAGATGCCTTTGGATCTGCAATTGAAAGCGGTACATTAGCTGCAACTGCAACTAATGGCGCATTTGTAAATGTTGTCAATGCTTATGCAACTGCCTCAGGTGATAACTACGCAGCAACTACCGCGTTTGATAGTGGAACTGCTACTTCTAACAACTACGTTGTTGTCACACAGCCGGTTGCTAATACTGCTGGCTCAACAGTGGTAACAATTACCCATAATGGAACGGTAGTTGGTACAAAAACGATTAACTTCGCTGGCGATGTAGCAACAGTTACAATCCTTCCAATTTCCTCTACTGTTATCGCTAATGGCGTTAGTACGACTTCAAGTGGCACTTCATATGCATTCTCTCTCTTTTATACAGTTAGAGATGCTGCAGGAAATGCCATTGCCTTGACTCCTACATTGGTGGATGCAACAGGTTCGATGATTGGAGCATCGATATCAACATCAACTGATAGCACAGTTACAATAGCCTCATCGTCAGCTAACCCCCTTGCAAATACTGGTTATGCAACAATTAACCATCCTGGCGGAACTCAAACTGCGAACTTTGGAGATGGTTCTTATAAGATCCAGGTTTTAAACGCAGCGGGAAATGCGGTCAAATCAAATGAATATAAAGTTACTGTTTCTAACCAAACAATCAATTCCTTTACTGCATCATTTGATAAGGCATCCTATGTTCCTGGTGATTTTGCAACGTTGACTATTACCGCAAAGGACTCTGGTGGTCGGCTTTCTCCAACTGGTAGGACTTTGCCTGGCCTTGTAATAGCAGTAACCGGTATGACAGTTGCTGGCAGTGAATGCACCTCCGCCAGCACACTTACAGCTGGGGTCAAAACTTGTACGTTTGCAGTGGGAAACACTGCAGGTGCATTTAATTGGTCTGTTGCATTAACAACCGCCACTGCTCAATCTCCGGTAACTGGGGCCCTTAAGGTAACGGATGGAGCAGTAAGTAACGCTGAAGTACTTAAGTCCATAGTTGCTTTGATTGCTTCCATTAATAAGCAAATCGCTGCACTACAGAAGTTAATCTTGCAAAAGAAATAACTTCTAGGACCAGAGAGAATGGGCCCGCCAAATTTGGGGGCCCATTCTTTTTGATTAGAAATCCAAACTCCGTAAGGTAAAAACTTTCACAGGGGCAGAGAGTCAAAAAGAAATATTTGAAAAAAGGTAATGCAATACAACATTGAACATTACATGGTGGTTATCCAAATAGTGTAGGATCAAACTATGTTAAAACCCTCAGTATTATTGAATTCACTCCCAATTATGCTTTTTTTTTCCATATCGACCTTTGCAACTAATGTCACAACGCTCTTAAGATCATGTTTGGTTGCCATGACAGCATTCATATTATTAGCAATAGATCCGCTAGATTTGAAAAAATACAAGTTCCTGGTAATCTTATTTAGTGGAATAGTTTCCTGCTTTATCATCTCATTTGTCATAAATGAACAGAATTACTCAAATTTTTTAATTGGTACATATGGTCGTAACGAGGGGATTCTTGCTCTGGTGGGCTTATATTTGCTCTTCCTACAATCTGCAAAAAATTATGCGAACTCAGTCAAAAAATTTATTATGTCATTATACATATTATTAGGGTTGTCATTTGCATATGGGGTAATTCAAAAAATAAATCTTGACCCGATTAATTGGGAGAAGGGTGCAGGACTTGGGGCAACCGTGGGTAACCCAAATTATTATGGTGCCTTATTAGGAATTTTATCAATTATTCCACTTTGGTATGCTTATAATACCAAAGGTAGAAATAAGTACCTCCATCAAATAATGTATGCCTTAATTTTTATTCAAACTATGGTAATTGGTGGGTCACAAGGTTATGTAATATTTGCGTTTAGCCTTGCACTCTTTTTTACCTTAAAATTTAAAGAGAAAATCTTTATCAGATACAATATGCTATTAATTTTGCTTTTGGGTTTTACCCTAAGTTTACTTTTAACTCTCACTAATATTATTGCCAACCTAGCACCTAGCTTGAATTCTTATTTACAGGTTGGATCCCGATGGGAGCACTGGATGTTAAGTATAAGGATCTGGAAAGAACATTTTTTATTTGGTGTGGGCATAGAAAACATGTCGAACTTCTCAGGGGAATTTAGAAATCAAGCAGTACGAAATTGGGGACAGTATACGCTCCCAGATAAGAGTCATAATGTATTTATCGATTATTTCGTGACGGGAGGGCTATTTGCCGGTATACTCTGGATGGCTTTTGTTTTTTTTGTTTTTTATAGAATTTTTTTCTTGATAAAAAATTTTGATATTAAAAAAGAGGGTGAAGTTGTCCATGTGCTGTCAATAATATGGTCAGCATGGATTTTTCAATTATTATTTAGCCCCTCCCATATTGTTCTAGATACTTTTGCAATGATGTCAGGTGGCGCGCTAATTGGAATATCAGAAAAATTTATGAGAGAAAGAAAGGTACATGGCAAGTAGGATTTTTCGACTTCTAGCGCTTTCACTTTCACTAATTACAGCAGGCGTATATTGGCAAGCTTTGATGCAAGATAGACTTTTGGTAAAGGTACTTTATACCGATCCTTCTAATTCAGAAAATTATAATAAGATTTTTAATGGGCTTTCTTATTATCAACATATAGAAAAGGCAGCCGTAAAGTTGTATAATCTTCAACTTCAAAATGGACAACTCAATTGTGAGGAAATAGAATTAGCGGGTAGGAAACTAATTGAAATCAACAAGAGAAACACTCAAGGCTATTATCTCTTGACTGCTTGCGCAGAGGCCAAGGGGAATGAGCAAAACGCAATCGAGCTTATTCAAACCGCCATCAAATTTGACCCACTCAACACGCAGTATCTTCTGGGAGCCGCAGTTTTATTTTTAAATAACGGAGATCTTTTCAATGCTGAATTATATTTGGAAAAGGTTAAGAGAATTGACCCTAAAACCTTTAATTTGGATAATATCATCAGAGCGCTAAACGATAAAAAACTGCAGGCTAAACAGAATAATATTATGGAAAATCGGTAATGATGAGAAATCTCAGACAAACTTGCGTGAATTCTTATTAAGTTTATGACTCTTAATGCTAGGGTGCTATATCTACTAACTTCATCTCTTTCAGCTAATACTTTTGGTGTTCATCAAATCAAAGCACTTAGCCAAAACGGATTTGAAGTTCATCTAATCTGCGGGCCAGGTAAATTGAATCCCGACATTATTAAATTTACAACAAGCGTTTATATCTGTCCATATTTAACAAGAAGTGTGAGTCCGATCAAGGACATTATATCCTTAGTTCACCTCCTCAAGCTCATCGCTAGACTAAGGCCAAAGATTTTGATTTACGCTACACCAAAGTCAGCTCTGCTTGGAGCAGTTGGTTCATTTTTGGCTCGCACTCCAATTCGAGTTTATCAAGTATGGGGGGTTAGGTGGCAAAATCTCTCAGGTATTCACCGAACTTTACTCAGAAAAGCAGATTTTGTAGCAATTACCCTTTCTACAAAAATAGTAGTTGTCTCGAAAAGTATACTAAGTTTTTTAACTCAAGAATATAAAATAAATAGAATGGTGGTATTAGGATCAGGAAGCACCACTGGTATAGATACCAGTATTTTTTATCCTAGAAGATTTTCATCAACTACGAAGCCTTCGATAATAATTGGGTACGCAGGTAGACTCAATAATGAGAAAGGAATTTCCGATTTATATAATTTATTTTGTAAATTGATTCCACAACTTCCAAATTTGAATTTGGAAATAATTGGTGATTTAGATTTAGAAGATGAGTTACCAACAACACTGGTAACTGCTTTAAAGTCTCATTCCAATATTTTGTGGCTTCCGCACATTTCACCACCTGAACTAGCTAAACACATGAGGGATTGGGACTTACAAATTTTTTTAAGTAAACGCGAGGGTTTAGGTAATGTGATTTTAGAGGCAGGAGCCTGTGGCGTACCCACCATTTGTTGGGACATTCTCGGGACACGAGATGCTATTCCCGAATTTTTGCAAAATCACCTTATTCCGTACAATGACATGAGTCGACTGGAAAAAACTGTTGTTGAATATCTACTAGCTCCACTTGATGTTAACAAAAAAATTGACTTGTCCAACTGGTACTTTGATAAATTTGATCAAGAAAGGGTAATTTTTAACTTTATAAAGTTTATCGTTGCAAGTCTTGAGGAAGTAAATGAGTAATAATAAGATTTTTCTATCACACCCTGAATTTACTCATGATGATATTAATGCAGTTAATCAAGTCTTGTCGAACTTTGGTAATAGAAGTAAAAGCAAAATAAACTTTATTGAGAAATTTGAAGATGAACTTGCAAATTTTAATCACGTTTCAAATGCGGTAGTACTTTCTTCTGGAACGGCTGCAATTCACTTAGCACTTTTGGCTATGAAAATTCAAAGAGGAGATAACATTATCATACCCACCTTAACCTTTGCTGCGACAGCTTTCCCGGTTAACTATCTAGGAGCAGTTCCGACTTTTCTCGATGTTTGCAAAGATAATTGGGTTTTAGATTTAGAGTTACTTACTGATTACTTAAAAAAATGCAGAAAATCAGAAATTCCCAAAGCAATAGTTTCAGTAGATTTGTTTGGAAAAACTTGTGATTATGATGAACTTATTTCAATAGCAAATCATTTTGAAATTCCAATCTTAGTTGACTCGGCGGAGTCATTAGGCTCAAATTACAAGGATAGACCCTCAGCTAGTCAAGGATTGATCTCCGTGCTGTCATTTAATATTAATAAAATAATTACCACAACTGGTGGGGGCGCACTTTTGACCAATGATGATTCACTTGCAAAGACCGCTCGAAAGTTGAGAAATCAAGCGCGTGATGATTTTCACTGGTACGAGCACTCAGATACAGGTTACAACTACCGAATGAGCCCAATACTTGCTGCACTTGGTTCATCGCAGTTATCTCGAATCGAATCAATCGTCGAGAAAAGACGCCAAATAAGGGAATTCTACGACCATAATTTGAGCGCGATTCCTGGAGTTACTGTAAACCTTGATTCAAAGTGGGAGCGATCTAATGCCTGGCTTACTACAGTGAAATTTGATAAGGCACTCTATTCTAACGGCAGAAATGTCGTACGAGATAATTTAGATCAAGCGGGTATAGAGTCCAGATTTGTATGGAAGCCTCTACACTTGCAACCCATTTTTGCATCATGCCAAAGTTTTCTTACTGGAATTTCCGAAGAAGTCTTTGAAAATAGCTTATGCCTACCATCAAGTCACACTCTTACTCGAAAAGAAATAGATGAAGTCTGTATTTTAATTGAAAATTCTTTGGCAGGAGTAGAAAATTTATAGATTGCACTTGAAACATCTATTTGACAAAGTAATTGCATTTATACTACTACTTTTGTTAATGCCCTTGATGCTAATTATTTCACTTTGTCAATTCAGTATTTACGGGCCAAATATTTTGTTTCTTCAACAGAGAAGTGGCCTAAATGGTAAACCTTTCAAAATAATTAAATTTCGTACGATGTATGAAATGCAAGATTCCCATGGACATCAATTATCAGATAATAAGAGGACCACTACTTTCGGAAAAATTCTTAGATTCTCGAGCTTAGACGAATTACCTAACTTGATCAACATCCTAAAGAATGACATGAGTCTAGTTGGACCTCGACCATTTCCAGTATCTTATTACCACCTTATGGGTGCTGAATATAGGAAACGTTACCTAGTAAGGCCTGGTATAACTGGACTATCCCAAGTTAAAGGACGTAACAGTTTGTCATGGAAATTGAGGATTCGTTATGATCTAGAATATGTTAAACAAATCAGTTTTTCAGGAGATTTATTGATACTACTTAAGACTTTTAGATATTTATTTTCCAATAAGGCAAATCAATTTCTTGGTGATGAAAGTATTGATAAATTTATTCCAGATTTTGATCAGTAGTGCTCATACTAAGTAACTGATTCCACCTTTCAGGAACCTCATGCCATTTTATTGGGTCTACCTTTAGCCTAATTATCCCCGCGCTAGTAGTACTAAACTCTTTTTCATTTTTTCCAATGAGTGTTTCACTTAATTTTTCCCCTGGGCGTAAAGCTGAATACCTGATTTCAATTTTTTTTCCACTCATTTTTATCAATTTTTCCGCCATTGTCTTTATTGAAATGGGTTTTCCCATCTGCAAAATTAGAGTGTCACCTGATTCGCCCAGAGTTGCGGCCTTCAAAACTAAGTGAACAGATTCTTCTAACGTCATGAAGTATCTTTCAACCCTTGGGTCTGTAATAGTTATTGGCATATTGAGTTCAATTTGCCTAGAGAATGTTTGTAAAACTGATCCCTTGGTGCCAAAGACATTCCCAAACCTAACTGACACAAACTTAGAATCATTTTGAAAGGCAGCGTATCCAGCCGTCAACTGTTCAGTTATAATCTTAGTTATCCCTAGAATAGAGATAGGATCTGCAGCCTTATCGGTTGAAATGTTCACGAAATTCTTTACTACATTATTGGATGCTGCAGCAAGCACGTTATTGGTCCCCTCGATATTAGTTTTATAACCTTCTTCAGGGTGAATTTGCAAAATATTTAGATGTTTTAGGGCTGCGGCGTGGAACACGATTTCTGGCTTAATTTTAGAAAAAATCGTGAATATTCGATCTCTATCGCGGATATCCGCCAGAATAATATGGATATTGCACTTCACATCTCGGTTTATGAGTGAAATCTCTGTTTCAAGTAAACCAGATTCGTCTCTATCAAGTAGATATATATCTCTTGGATCGCAAGCACTAATTTGTCGGGCAATTTCTGAGCCTATGGATCCTCCTGCCCCTGTTATCAGGATACTTTTTCCAAAGAAATAATTAAATAGCGCAGGGAAATCGACTTTTACTGCAATTTTACCGATTAGCTCCTCCAGGGTAGGAATTCGCAAATCACTAATCGAGAAGTCCGAGGATGTTAATGATTTAATTGGAGGTATGATTTTCAGTTGCACACCGAAATTTGTGCATAAATTCTGAATAGTCTGTAGTTTCTCATTTGAAATCTCACTAAAAGTAATTATCAAAACTTGGAGATTATATTTTTTGAGTAATTTATCAAGTGAAATACCAGTGACTACTCTTACTCCATTAATCTTATTGTATTTTAAATCTATATTATCATCGAATACTACTATTGGTTTCCAATTTAAATTTTGTGAACTAAGAATTTTCTGAATTAATGATTGGCTTTGCTGGCCTGCTCCATAAATTCCAATCAAAATATTTTTATTTTTTGCCGCAATCATGTAAAAAATATGCTTAAAAGTTCTCGTTAAAACAATTATAAATCCTAATCCTAAAAGCGAAGCTAGGATGGGAAAAGATCTGGGCAACAAAAATCCCGGATAGATATTTAAGAATACAAAAAAAACAAAGCCAGTTGAAATATAATTCCTTAGTATCGAAAAGTATTCTTCAATTGAATTTTTCTGAAACTTTCCAAAGATTTTGCTATCCAAATATGATATTGAAAAATACAATACCACAATAATAAAAATCGCTGGAAAGATTGTTAACTGAAGATTAACGGGTATAGAGAAATCGTAGCGAAAAAATATTGCTAAGAAACTCGCAAACACCCAAACAAAAAAATTCAGACAGGCGTATAAAAAATCTTTTTGTGATTGATTCAAGCTATGTTCTCATTCTTCAGTCAAGTAATTTGGAATTCTTTGGCTGGATTGCCAACATAAGTTTTATTATCCGGCACATCCGTGAGTAAATTGCTCCCGATTCCTAATCTAGAATTAAAACCAATATATCGTGGTTTATTTTTTGAACCTTGCCTTATGGTTGAACCAGCGCCTATGAATGCACCTTCCTTTAACTCCGCATTTCCACAACACACTACAAATGGTGAAATTGTCACAAAGTCGTCAAGTGCACAATCATGGGCAATATAGCTGTTGAAGTTAATTTGCGTATACATCCCAATTTTTACTGACGCTGAAATAGTCGCTTTCGGCATAATTATCGAACCAACTCCAATCTTTGCCTCACTTAAGATAAGTGTATCATTAAAGATTAGTGTAAGAATTTTTATATTTGTTTTTATTAATTTTGCTGCAATTTGCTTTCGAGATTGCGGGTCAGAAATAGTGATCCCACAGTACAGCTCGGTGTTATCAAGGCTTTTAAATTTATCGAAAGTTAAAACATCTTTCTTTAGCACTTTCTTCAATTTTGAATCGTCATCAATAAAATATATGCGAATATTATTTGGACTTGTCTCAGGAAATAGAGTTGGCAAAGTTGTCGGAAGCAACGACATTACTTCTTTACCAAAACCACCTGCTCCGTAAAGCCCAATCGAAATTTTATCCATGAATTTCCTCCTGAATTCGCTAGTTTATCGCAAGTTGATCATGTTCCACTCAAAATTAGGTGAATCAAGAAAAGTAATATAACATTCTTTGACATTTTCATAACAAAATGTTGATACCAAGTCGTTTTTGATGGTTGGTCAAAAAAATTTTTAGTATTATTATCGGTCATGAAATATGATAAATTGTAATTATAATTGCAATTCTAGTGTAATTATCAGGTTCAATAGAGACTGGAATTTCATTAACAATTTTTTCGAGGTAGTATATAGATAAATTATGAATTTTAATTTAGACTTAATACTATAGTAATTTAATCTTAAGAATTATTAAGACAAGTTTTATTAAAGGTATGTTAATATGAATTATTAAACTCATCTTTTGAATAAGATAACTCTTTTCGTTGATTGGTTATAATTTAAATTTAACTAGATACTGATTACTTGATTTGTTAATAATTGGTAAATTATGACTGGTGGGTGTTAATCTACGCTCTATTGTTTACAGAAAATACAAATTGACCGTGAAAGTGAGTTACCTTGGCTAATCAGGTTTGGGTATGTGGCGAGGTATTAATAGATTTAATTCCAGATGGCACAGAGCGCAAAGCTGTTGTTGGAGGCGGCCCAGCTAATACTGCTAAGGCATTAGCAAAGCTTGGCATTGCTAATCAATTTATAGATGGTATTTCAACAGATAAGTATGGTCAGATGGCACTTAAACAATTACACAAAGATGGTGTCTTATTAGATTTTGTTAAGTTTTCAGATAAACCAACCTGTTTAGCAATTGTCTCACTTAACTCTCAAGGCGGGGCCACATATGAGTTTGTAATTGAAGGCACTGCTACCTTTGATTTTTCTAACTCTTGGCTACCAGATGCATCAATTCATAAACCATCTCTATTACATATCGGCACATTAGTTACCGCAATTGAGCCAGCAGCATCAATTCTTTTTGAGTGGGCTAGCAAGGTGGCAAAAGTGGCACCTGTGGTATTTGATCCAAATATAAGACCTGCGGTGATGGATAACCGAATTGAGTATGTAAAGCAGGTGGAAAGTTGGGTTGGTATCTCTAGTGCGGTAAAGGTAAGTGATGAAGATATTTACTGGCTTTATCCTGGAGAAGATCTAGACGTAGTTACTAAGAGGTGGCTTGCTATGGGGCCGGAATTAGTTGTAGTTACATTTGGTGATAAAGGATTAGCTGGGTATCGAAAAAATGAGAAGATAAGTGTGGATGCTAAAAAGGTAGTTGTAGCAGATACAGTC
>Ga0214923_10003522_pt1 | contig 19588 bp, 18 predicted proteins | sample LL1510_MetaG_FD_177993 | JGI IMG/M metagenome (GOLD analysis project Ga0214923, IMG submission 177993) | Freshwater microbial communities from Lake Lanier, Atlanta, Georgia, United States - LL-1510 | ecosystem: Environmental > Aquatic > Freshwater > Lake | place: USA: Georgia | collected...
CATTATGCAAAAAAATTTAATTCAAATCAATTAAAATAAATTTAAAATTTATATAAAAATATTAATAATTTTTATATAAGTTAATAATAAACAACATATATAACAGTTAATTATAAACATATTTATAAAAAATTGATTTAATTATATTTAAAGACCTCAATTTAAATAATTATAAAAATGGGAGTTCCAGGATTTTTTTCATGGTTAAAAAAAAAATATAAAAATAAAAAATTTGTATTTATAAAAGAATTTATCAAAAATACAAATATAATACAAGAAAATTCTTTTTTGCAAAAAGAAATATCAGAAATAGATTGTTTATTAATTGATACAAATTGTTTGATACATCCAGTTAGTTTTAAAATACAAAATGAAAATCTAAATTTAAATGATTATTCAAAATTAAAAAATAAAATATTTAATGCGATAAAAGAATATATCTTAAAAATAATTGATCATGTTGATCCTAAAAAATATATTTATATTGCAATAGATGGTGTTGCACCATTAGCAAAAGTCAAACAACAGAGACAGCGACGATTTAAATCTACTGCAGATAAAAAATTATGGGACAATATTAAAAAGAAACATTCTAGACCAATACATACACCATTATGGAATAACAGTTCTGTAACACCAGGTACTGAGTTTATGGAAGAATTACACCAATATTTACTAAATTGGTTAAAAAATTTAAATAAAACTAATATTATTTATTCATCATATTTAAGTCCAGGTGAAGGTGAACATAAATTATTACAATTTATAAGATCAAATCAATTAAATAATAATAATTATTCATATGTAATTTATGGTTTAGATGCAGATCTAATATTTCTAGCTTTATCAACAAATTGTAATAAAATATATTTATTGCGAGAAAGTAATGAAATAGATAATGGCTCGGATGATATATTAACTTATGTCAGTATTAATATAATGAAAGAATTAATTATTAATACAATAACTAATTATTATAATAATAAATATTTATCTACAATTATTTTTGACAATGAAAATATTATTAATGATTTTATATTTATGTGTTATTTTTTAGGTAATGATTTTCTTCCACATATACCATCATTAAATATTCATCAAAATGGAATAGAATATTTAATAATTAATTATATAGATACTATTAATGAAATATTAAATGAATATAAAACAATTCAATATTTATTAATAAATGAAAATTATCCAAAATTAAATAAAAAATCTTTAGATGTTTTAGAGCTTAGTACTGAAATTTCATGTAATATTAATTATTTATTTTTAGAAAAATTTCTTTTTAAATTAAGTAATCAAGAAGAAAATAATTTGAAGAGTAATTTAAATAAAAAATTTCAAATTTATCATAATAAAGTTAATTTTAATGATCCCTATGAAAAAGAAATTTTTAGAATTGAAAATTTACAATTTAAAATTAAGGATCCAATACAATTAGGTTTAGATAATCATACTGAATGGAGAATCAGATATTATAAACATTATTGGAATATTGAAGATGACAAAATAGAAGAATTTAGTGAAAATTTAGTTAAAAACTATTTAATTGGTTTAAAATGGATATCATTGTATTATTTTGATAAGTGTCCTTCTTGGGATTGGTATTATCCATTCGATTATCCACCATTTTTAAGTGATATTTATAAATATTATAATAAAATTAATTATAATAAAATAAAATTTAAATTAGGTAAACCTATTAAACCATTATTACAATTATTAATTGTATTACCAATACAATTAAACTATTTATTACCATATAATTTTAATAAAATTACATATGAAAATAATGAAATTAAATATTTATATCCATATGAATTTGAACAAGATTTTATTAATAAAAAAAAACATTGGATGGCTATACCAATATTACCACAATTAAATATTGATCTAGTTAAAAAAATATATTTAAAATATAAAATGAAATTATCTACAGAAGAAAAATTAAGAAATGTTATAATAGATAATTTTATTTTTTTAGAAAAAAGTTGAAATTTTTAATTATAAACACCTAAAGAATTATTTATTAAATGAATATAATGGCCACACCAAAATTTTTAATTAATGATATTCTTAATTCAAATTATGAATCTATTGATAAATTAAAAAATACATTATATTCTAAAGGTATCCAATTAAAAGAATATAAAGATGATAATTTATTATTAATATACACAAATTTTAATACTCTTATTACATCAGAATTACAAAGAGAATGTAGATCATTAGTTGTTGACTTTAAAACATCTAAAATTATTTCATATAGTTGCGAAACTCCATTGTTAAATAATGATGGTTTAACATATTTAAAAAATAAAGATAATATAAATGATAAAATTACAATTTGTTATGATGGTAGTTATGTATCTTTATTTTTTCATAATAATAAATGGTATTTTTCTACAAGAAAAAATTTAATACATCAAGATCAAAATGAAATAAATTGTAAACAATATGATATGTTTATTGATATTATTAAAAATTATGGATCTGATAATTTTAATATTTTTTGTGATAATTTAGATAAAAATAAATCATATCATTTTACATTAATACATTACATGAATAAAAATATTATTGATTATACTAAATTATTTGGAAATAATTATATGAAACTATGTTTGACAAATATTCGTAATAATGAAATGAAAGAATTAGATCTATATGAAAATCCATTATATTCTAATGATATAACTGATCCAATATTTATAATTAAAAATGAAAACTATAATAATTTTATTGAATATAATCAAATCATTCATGATGAACCAACAATCGAAGGTATAATTATTCATAAATATGATGATTCAACTAATAAATATAAATTAGTTAAATTAAAAACTTTAACATATCAATTTTATCAATTTAAATCACAACATATTAATTGGGGATTATTATTTTTATATCAAAATAATAAATTATCTAATTATTTAAATATTAATAAAAATATGAGAAATATACATTTTAATAATAAATCTTATAATACAATTACTATGATAAATGCAATATTTAAAACATTATCAATTGAATTAATTGAATTATATTATAATTTATGGGATGATAATTTAGGAATTAAAAAGAATAATGAATTATATGAAAACTTATCAAAAATTTATAAAGAAATATTATATAAAATTCGTGGTATATATTTTAAAAATAAAAAAATAGATATGAATGATATTTATAGTTATTTAAAAAAAATTGATACAAAAAAAATATTATTGTTATTAGAATCCAGATATATACTAAATTCACAATTCTATGATTATTCATATATAAATTGCATGAACTATTATAATTATTCAACATTATGTGATGCATTTTATAATTGTATTTTACACTAAAATATTAAAAAAATTGATTTATTAATAAATAAATATTATGAATTTTTTATTACCGTAAAATATAATATATTATATTATATTTTAGTATAAAGGACATAATTATATAAATCAACGATTTAATTGATAATTTATTATATAATTATGAATGCTTTAATAAAAATTTTTATTAATAATGAATGGATTGATCCAAGACCCTATCAAAAAGAAGCCTTTTTATTATTTAAAAATAATAATGAAACGCCTCTTTATTATAATAAAGATGGATATAAATTTGGAATTAAAAGAATCTCAAAAGCTATATATATGATAAGAGAAGATTATACACGAGTTCCTATAGTTGATTGGAATGATGTGTATGTATTTTTACTTGATCAAAATCCACCAAATTGGTATTCTGCACGTGAATACCAAATTCATGCATATTTTGATTATCTATATAGTAATGTATTTGAAAAAAAATATACAAGTAAAAATTCTGACAATGTTGATGAAAGCTATACTATTTTGCCTTTCGATAATATTGATAGTAATATAACTTTTAAATTATCCAGAAATTCTAATGGTACTATTTATTATGAAAAAAATGACACACAATTAACGAGAATTAGAATTTCAGACAATTTTCAAGAAAGACTAGAATATAATAGAATGTATGATAGAATGACAGAACCATTGGTCGCAGATTTCTTAAATTCATCATGTTCGTCTCTAGCTGATATGCATTCATCACCAATATTATTGGAGCAATTATTAATTATTCCTGATATACCAGATATTGGTAATAATGAAAATATAGCTGATGATGATTTGTGTGTTGTTTGTAATATTAAAAAACATAATATTATCTATAGACCATGTAATCATAAATATATTTGTTCTATTTGTTCAAAAGAATTATTAAAATATAATGCAGTATTAAATTGTCCTTTGTGTAAAACAAAAGTTAATAAAATAGATATATTAAATGATATAAGAGTAATAACTTTGAATCCAATTAATTGGTTTCATTCAGCTTTTGGATTTATTGAAAAATGCCAAACCATAAGTGATTACCATGAAACATTTAAAAAAATGTATAGTTTATATGAAATTGGATTAAAAAAAAAAATCAATGGAATTGATATTGGTGATTTTAAATTAATTAATCTCTTATATATTAAAACATTCTTACCTCAAATAAATCGAATAGGAAAAGTTAAAATTAATAATATTATTGCTGATGTAATAGAACTACATAAAAATCAAGATATTAATAATTGTACAATACAAGTAGCATCACAATTAAATTGTTTAGAAATGATAAATTCTGAAATTATACCTGAACATGGTATTACTATTTATCAAAATGATAGAACTCAAGGTCCATTATGTGTCATGTGCACTCCTGGAGGAATTGCATATAGATCATATATATATGGACAATCATATTGTAATCAAATTGATATGTCTAAGAATTTGTTAAAATATTTAAAAGAATTAGATCCTGATATAAATTGGACAGTTATAAATGGCTATTTAAAAATAGATAGCATTATGATGCTTCAAAAAATTAATAAAACATTAGGACAAAATTCTGAAATCAAAAATAATGCCAGAAATCAAATATTAGCTGGAATGCATAATGATTTAGGTGTATATATTAATAATGATTTATATAATTATTGTGTCAACCATGTATTATGTAGCGGTCTTCCTATTTCATATCATACTGGAGAATTATCAAAGGCTCATATATGGGGATTATTAGCAGAAATATTTTTAGAAGCATATTATGAATTGACATTATTAATAGCATGTTATAATAATAATAGAATTGGTACAAATAAAAAATGCTATTTAACAAAAATTGGTGGTGGTGTTTTTGGTATGAATAATAACACTATAATTAAAGCTATTAAACGAGCTATTGAAATAATAAAAAATAGAGGTTATGATTTAGAAATATGTTTAGTTCATTATAATGAAATAGATCATCAATATCAAGTATTTTAATAAATTCTATTTATTTAATTTATATTTAATATTATATGAATAATAATGATAATATTGAATATTATAAAAAATATTTAAAATATAAATATAATGATTTAAAATATGGTGGTAGTAAATTTTCTTTTCGCGATAGATTAAAAAAGTTTATTCCATATTTTGCTAAGTATACAGATAGGCTTGAAAATATTGATAAGAAAAATTAAATAATTTTTCTTATCAATATAGAGATATTTTTACAAATGTAAAAAAATATAATCATAATACTAATTTAAGTACATATAAGAATGATGAAAAAAAATATAAACATTTAACAGCAAATATAAAAAATATGTTTACTATTCTGATAAATTATAATGTTATTAAATCAAATATATGTGAAGATTTTAAAATTATATTTAATGATGAAAAATTTGATAATGAAGAAAAAATTAGTAAATTAGAAACGGCTTGTACTACTCTTATAACTTTTTTTGATGCAGAAAATTTTTATTCCTTTATTAAATTAAAAAACATAGAAAAAAAAATTCTTGATAATGTTAAAATGCAAGAATTAAAGAATTACCAAAAATTTGAATATATAAATACTGAAAATTTCAAGATAAATTATCAAAAGTTTGAATTAAAATTAAAAACACACTTTAATGAATTTATTGATATACTAAATGAAAAATTAGATTTAGAAAAAGATTTATCAAGTATCTAAAAAATAATAAAAATAAAGAAGAAATACTTAATGCTAAATATATGTTGATTAATAATAATCTTTTATCTTATGATTTTGCAAATGATAGTAAATCAATAAAATTTAATGATTTACTTATGAAAATATATTATCAATTACCAGATAAATATTATGATATACTACCACAAAAAACTAAATTAGAAAAAATATTAAATTTAAATGTAAAAGATAATAATCTTTATTCCAATAAAAAATTATTTATTTTAAATTCATCTAACATCTCTGATAATATAAATCAAGAAGATCTAGAAGTCGATTATATTTCTTTTGATAGAAAAACTACTAATGAAGAAGTACATGGTATGGGATATCACAATATATATCGATATACATATACAATATATTATAAAAAAATACTGCATGAAAAATTAAATGAACAATTTTATTATTGGATAAATAATATTAGATAATATATAAAAATTGATTTTTATTAAAATTATTAATAGAAATGCTATTATTAATGGAAAATATAATGAAGAATCAGCCAATTATTAATATAGGATGCTTGGGTTGTGTATCAGATGGTAAATCAACATTAGTTGAAAAGTTAACTAATATAAAAACACAAAGACACTCCGATGAAAAATTTAGAAATATTACAATTAAACAAGGTTATGGGAATTTAAAAATATGGTATGATGAATCTGAAAATAAATTATTTACTACAAATTCTAACATAACTAATGAAAATAAATTAGTAAATCATATTTCGTTTGTTGATTGTCCAGGTCATAATGATTTAATACAAACTATGCTATCATCAATTAGTTTAATGGATGGTGCTATAATTGTTATAGCAGTTGATCAACCAATTATAAGTAAAACACAATTAATACAACATTTAATTGCAGCAAAATTAGGAAAATTAGATAAAATTATTATATGTTTAAATAAAATAGATTTAGTTACAAAGAGTATTTTATATACACGGAAAAAAGAATTAGATGATATATTATTACAATATGATATTAAACCACATATTATAATACCCACATGTTTCAATAAAAAAATAGGATTAAAATATGTAATTAAATCTATTATGGAATTATTTTCACCAGATAAATATGTTATTAGAAATACCTCGGATCCGTTTTTTAGAATTAGTCGATCTTTTGATATTAATAAACCCGGTACAGATTGGCATGATGTTAGAGGTGGTGTATTAGGAGGATCATTAGTTAGCGGTACTTTAAAGATTGGTGATGAAATTGAAATAAAACCAGGAATAATAAATAAAGATGGAAGTTGGACAATATTAAAAACTAATATCATTTCAATTAAAAGTGATAATAATTATTTAGATATTATTGTACCAGGTGGATTAATTGGAATAGGCACTGATTTAGATCCTTTTTATTGTAAAAATGATCTGTTAGTAGGAAATATAATTTGTCTTGCTAATGATAAAAAATCTAATGTTTATAAGGATCTTGATATTTCAATAATAAAAAATTCTAATATTAATTCCAATTGGGAACCTAAAAAAAATGAATCAGTAATCTTACAAATAGGCACTAGATCTTGTAATGCTAAAATTAAACAAATGAAATTAGAATATATTACTCTTGAATTATTTAAACCAGTATGTATTAATAATAACGAGACTATTATTATTTGTAGTAATATTAACAGACAAATTAAAATAGTAGCTGAAGGAAAAATTAAATAAAAATTATGATTTTTTTATTTTCTAATTATATATATAATGCAACTCATTATATATATAATTATATTATTTTTATTATTATACTTAATATCTCATAACAATAGTAAAAAAATTAAAGAATTGTTTAATAATTCTATTGGTCCAATTTTAGATAAACCGAAACATAAATTTCCTTTTAGATATTTTAAAGATGAAAATAACAATATATTACCCATTGTGGCGTTAACTGCTTTTTTCCGAAATAATGATGATAGAGATTTATATAATAATTATATAAATGCAAATATAAAAGTTATAGGTGTAACAGCTTATAAAACATTTCCTTTAAAAATACGAGATATCTCTGAAGATAAATATCATTTAAATGATAATTTTGATTACACTAATAATATAAAAGTATGGTTGGCATGTATGAAAAATTTAGAATTATATAATTTTACATCTGAAAAAAATTTAACGATAGATATCAGTGAATCAGATTTTTATGATATTGATAATAATTCAAATGAAATAGAAAAAAAATATGATTTTATTTATATATGTAATAAAGATGCTGATAATTGTCCAAAAAACGGTTGGAACGCAATTAATCGAAATTATGATTTAGCATTGAAATGTTTTCCTATAATGATAAATGAATATAATTTAAAAGGGCTATGTGTAGGTAGAATAGGATGTGATGATTTAAATATATATAAAGATAATTTAACAATGACTGATTTTTTACCTTATCATGACTTACAACAAAAAATAAATGAATCTAAATTTTTATTTGTTCCTAATATATATGATGCGTCACCCAGAGTAGTTGCTGAAAGTTTAATAAAAAATGTTCCTGTATTAATGAATCAGAATATCATATGCGGATTTAAATATATAAATAATGAAACTGGTGAATTTTTTATTGATGAAAATAATATTAGAAATGGATTGGATAATATTTTATATAAAATTAATAATAAAATAATATCACCTAAAAAATGGTGGTCTAATAATTATGGATATAAAATATCATCAAAAAAACTAAGAGATTTCTTATATCTTGAATATCCTGATATATTAAAAAATATAAATAATGTATCATTTATTATTTAATATTAATTTTTCTTTGTAATTTTATAATTACAATTGATAATATATTCCTGTATCAAAAAATTTCTGCAATCTTTTATAATGATAGATTTTACTTATAAGCATTGATTCAACAACTACATTCTTAATGATTACAGTTTTGTTCTATTAAATCAAAAATATGACTACAATTTTGATACATCTAATATTTTCTTATTATTACAATTCTGAATGAATTAATATATCATTTTCATTAGGAATTTTTTCATAACTAATAACATTATTTAAACTATCATATAAATTGTCATATGTAGAAATATTATCATCAGAAATATTTATAAATTTTATTAAAATTAATTTTAATTTATTATAAATAGTATTAGTAAAATTACCAACTATTATAAAACGATAATTATCTAAATTAATTTTTTTTGAAATTTTAGTTATAAATTTATATATTTTAATTAAACAGAGTGTATAATTTAAATTATTTAAAATATTTATTATAATAATTTTTTCAAAAAAACATAAAAATTGAATATTATTATCGGAATCAATTTTTAAATCTTTTTTAAATAATATTTTATTATATTTCGTATTAAATAAAATAACTAAATTTTTATTTTTATTAAAAATTTCTGCAAAATTATCAAATTGATCGGGTAACATATTTAATATTGTTTGTAAATTAATATTATCATTATAATTTTGTAAAATTATAAAAAAACTATTATTATTATGATATTTTTCTATTAGTATATCAATTATTTCTTTTTGATATTTATTTATATCAATTATGGTATTATTATTTAAAGTTCTAGAATTAAATCCACAATATATTAAACTAATAATATTAATCATTTTTACTTAATATATATTATTATAAAGTTATTTTTTTATAAGCTTTATAAAATTATTCTAATTGAGAGTATAAATGTTCTTTCTCTAATTCTTCTAATAACCATAATTCAAATTTACCATTTGGTAAAGGGCGAATAATTTTTAATGGTATCATATTAAGTTTTAATTCTTCTTCTGCTATTTTTTCATATGATAACATACTATAATTCTTAACTAATGGTTTAGCACCCATAGTTAATTGTTTTGTTCTTTCACCTAGAATTCTAACCATTTCATATTTTGTTAATCTATTACAAGATATTCTATCTTCTTTTAAACAAAAATTCATTTGAATATTTTCATTAATATCATACTCATTCTCAAAATATTCATCATCATCATTAATTACATCATCAATTAAACATCCATTTGTATCTGTATCTGGTTCAATATAATCTTCTTTTATATCTTCATCTTCATCATCTAATTCATTATCTATATTATCCAAGTTATCTTCATCTTCAATATAAAATTCGTCATCTGATTCCTCTTTCTTAAGATTAGTTTTATTAATTTTTTTTGGCATTATTATTAGGAATAGAAAAAATAATTTTAAGTAATATTAAATCAATTTTTTTAATTATCAATGAAATATATTTTATTTTCAATTGTTTTAAATGATCTGATGGGATCTTTTATAATTAACATAAATGTTTCATAATTATTAAACATTTTATCATTTATTTCTACAATTATATCACCAATTGGATATTTATTAAATTTTTTACTATCTTTATAAATCTTTGGATTAATATTACATAAATAAACAGTAAATAAATCATTTCTATATAAAAATCTATTTAATATTTTAAATAGTTGTGTCATTTTTAAATTCAATTTACTAATATTTTCATAATGCTGTTTAGTGAATATTGATAAAATTAAATTATTATTTTCATAAAAATAACATGGATAATTATTCAGATTATAAAAATTAATCATATTATTTTCATAATATTCTAATTTTACTGTATTTGTAACAATTTGTTTAGTTTCATAATTAAAAAATTTTATTTCAATTAGATCATTTATAAAAAACCAATAATATATATTATGTAAAGAAATTTTATCGGGATAAAAATCGAATTTTATATAACCATTAAAATCGATATAACCATTAAAATCATTTTCATTATATTTATAATCTTTAGCAAAAAATTTTTCAAAATTTGTATTATTATTATTAACACTTAACAAAACATCATTTTTTTTAAAATTTTTAAATAAATAATTTTTTGCATTAATTTCCGATACCATAACTCCAATTTTATATTTATTATAAAAATTATATTCTAATGATAAATCTGTAGATTTTTGCCCAATCATTAATTCTGCACTTTTTAATTTTTCTGTATTAAATAAAAATTTTCTTAAACTTTCTTGTTTTATTAATTGATAATCAAACTCCCATGATGGTTTTTTAACAATAATCGATTGAATTTTATTTAATTCTATATATTGTTTTAATTTTAAAAATCTATATATTGGTACTGCAAATCCAGTATTTTCTGTATCACCTGATATTTTAGATACATTTATACCTATGATTGACCAAATATCATGTTTATTATCAAACATAACAAGTGGACCACCTGAATTTCCGGGGTTTAAAGTTGCATCAGTTTGAATTAAAGATTTTCTAAATCCCGATATTATACCTTTAGATATTGTCACGTTATCTGTTCCTGGAAACCCTATTGTATATACAGGTTGATTATTTTTTTTTAATCTTAGTTCTTTAAAATTTAGAATTACTATATTATCAAAATTTTCATTAATTTTAATTATTGCTAAATCATCATCTGGAAATATATGCATTATTTCTCCAATCAATATATTAGTTTGTTTGTAGACTATTTCTATATTTACTGCATATTTTATAACATGATAACAAGTTAAAATTTGATTTTTTTCAATAAAAAACCCTGAACCGGATGAACTATCTATATCTGTATTATCTAACGGACGATTAAAATCTAAATTTAATGATTTCACTAATATTTTTACAACACAATTTTCCCAATCCATATTTAAATTATATATATATATAGATTTAAATATTATTCAGATTAATTTTACACCTTTGGAGATTTAAAATGCCGAAAAACTATATCAAAGCTATAGTTTTAAGGACAAAAAATAAAATGTTATAGCATTTTATTTTTTGCCGATTTTCACAGCAAAGAAAAACCAAATAGTATAAAAATTTGATTAGTACCTATCGTGAAATAGGTATGAATGAGTAGTCATTAGTTATATTGCATAAAGCGTAACCTTTTGATAAGGCATTAACTAAATAACTATAAGAATAAATCTTAATAAACTCATTAATTATATATAGAAATAATTCTTTAAATTTAAATCGGCATTTTAAATCTCCAAAGGTGTAAAAAAAATTAAATATAATTTAATTTATATCATTATTTTCATTTTTAATATTTTCAAAATATTTGTAATAATCATTGATAAGCGATAAATTAGTACAATATATTCTGAAAAAATATTCTTGATGTTTTTGATTCATTAATAATGAAAAATCTCTAACTTTATTTTCTGATATTATTTTATTATTTTCAATATCATAAAATGTTATTTTATTTAAAGGATTAGTTGATTTACCTCCGACATATCCTACTTTAAATTCTATTATTTCATAAGAATTATCATTAAATTTTTCTTTTAATGATAAAACATCAAAATTTATTGTATTTAAAGATATATCCTGATAAACTAATTCAGGAAGTTTTCTTTCATCAATATTTTGAATTAATTGAATTATATTATCATTTTTTTTTTGATTCCAAATAAAATGATCTGTTAATAATAACATTTTTTCAGCATCTAATATATATTCTGAAATTTTTAATTCTTTTTCTAATTCAAATAATAATTTTATTACCAATATTTCTATTGATTTAACTGATTTGTGATTATATATTTCTCTATGTAATCTATATCTAATAAAAAACATCTTATAAATATCTTCACTACAATCAAGAGAATAACAAATTTTATTATCTATAATTTTTGCATCATTTATTATTCTTAAATAATCAAAACCAAATTTTAAACCTACAGCTTGTGTATCTCTTGTTAAATAATCAAATTTATCTACATCTATAGAATTTAAAGGATTTGATATAATTTGAAATATCCATTTGCCAAGTTGATATTTAGGTTTCCATTTGCTATACTCTGCTTCTTTTGGATTTATTAAATCACCAATTACTTTTAATTGAAATTTATTAAGATTTATATTATTTTTAGTAACTAAATAATTTAATAAATATATAGATCTATATTCATGAGATATATTTTTGGTTAAATTTTTTAGTTTGTCATAATCTGGTAATTTTATTAAAAAATAATCATCAAATAAATGTGAAAATAATAAATGGCCTAAATCATGACATAATCCAGCAATACTAACTAACATAATTATTTCTTTGGTTATATTAATATCTGTATGTTTTTTTGCTAATTGCTCAATCATTTGTCGAGCTAAATGATATGTGCCTATAGAATGTTCAAATCTACTATGATTTGCTGAAGGATATTCTAAATATAACAAACCTGTTTGATGTATATATCTTAATCTTTGAAAAATACTTGTATTTATAATGGATTCTGCTATTGTATCTAATGTTATATGTCCGTGTATATTGTCATAAATAATCATTATTACATCCTAGTTTTTATTTAATATTATAATATATCAATTTTTTTATTAACTAGTATTTTCATCATCAGATTGTTCAGTATCACAATTTAAATTTATTTTATTTGCTTTTATGTTATCATTATCATTATCATTATCATTATCATTATCATCATCATCATTGTTATCATCATCATTGTTATCATCATTATTATTGTTATCATCATTATTATTACTTTTATCTTCACCATTAATATCTTCATATTTTTTATTATTTTTATTTTTTAATTCATTTAATAATGTATTAAAAAATTTAAAATTTGCATTTTTTTTAATATTAGGGATTGAAGAATTATTATTTATAATATCTGTTAAAACCTTAATATATTTATCATTATTTGTAAATAATTCATTAATATCTGGTAAACTATTTATAATTGGATCATTATTTTTTTTTAATTCATTATATTGTTTAATTAAATTATTAGGTATATTATTATTATTTTTTTTTATAAATAAATTATTTGTTCTTTTATGTTTTATTATTGAAATTTTTTCTTTAATTTTATTTACTAAATGATTATTTTGATTATTATTTAATAATATTTTATCAATAATTATTGTAAGTTCTGTATCAGTTTTATTTTTTATTTCGATAAAATAATCAGATTTTATATAATTTTTACTTAAATTTAATATATCTAGATTCCAATTATTTTTAATCATATTCTTAAATTTTGTTATAGATGAATTTGAATTAAAACCATTTTTATCACCTTCTAAATAAATTGATTTATTTGTTATTAATGCATCAATCATATAATTTATATATATAATTAATCTTTAAGTATATTGTAATTTGAATTTAATATTTAAGTCAATAACTATAAATTATTAATAATAATCAAAAAAATTATTATAACCATCTTCATCAATTTCAAAATCAGAATCATAATTAAAAATTTTTATATTATAATAAGTTTTTAGAGCACTAATACCAATATCTAATTGTTTATTTAGAAATAAATCATTGAAATCAATATAATATAATATTTTTTTAAAAACTAAATTATAATCTGACCATAATTGTATGTTCATATTATAATTTTTCCATAGTATTAGTTTGGTGTAAAATTTATTTAATTTTTCTAACCGAGAATCATACCCCTCATAAAAAATATTATGATTATCATTGTTATCACTATCATGCGTATTGTTTTTATTTTTTATTATAATAGTTATATCTAATTCATATATATAATTATTAATATATTTTTCTAACATATTAATACATGTATCATTGTAATCGGATTTTAAAAGTTCATCATCAATAATTATTGATATATTAAAATTATCATCAACATGTTTTATTTGTTTATGATCAGCGCATTTTATTTGTTCTTGATTATTATTAAATTGATTTGCATGATTTTGTGTATCATTACTATAAATATGTAATGTTATACGATTATGTAAATCTAATAAATTACAACTAAATTGATATCCTGCTAATGTATAAACATTAATTATTGGTCCTAGACTTAATTTATATTCAACATATTCTAAATTTTGATAAAGTTCGTCTTTCCATTTATTTTTTATAATTCCCATTATAAAATAAATGTGAAAAATAAATATAATGCTGTTTAAAAACACCAGTTGAATAAAATATAAAATCTAAGATATTCTACGGTAAAATCTACGATTTTATCCTAGCAATCAAAACTTTGTTTTGATTGCTACGGTATTTTTATTTTATTTGGTATTAAAAATTTTAATTTTTCAATTTTTATGCTTTAAATATTAATCTATTAGTTAATATAATTAAAGATCCAATTATTATATTTATATAATGGTGAAAGATAATATCTTATACGAAAGATTAGAAATTAGTCCAAATGCTAGTGAAACTGATATAAAAAAATCATTTAATAGATTATCTAAAATTTGGCATCCAGATAAAAGAATAAATGATGATGATAAAAATTTTGCAAATCAAAAATTTGTAGAAATTAATCAAGCAAAAGAAATTTTATTAGATCCAGAAAAAAGATCTCAATATGATCAAATGGGAATGGATATGTTAAATCCTGAAAATCAATTTGCTAATAATAACCCTTTTGCAGGATTTGAATCTATGTTTGGAAATAATTTTCCTTTTGGAGTTAATATTAATAAAAATAATGAGAAAAAAATAATTCAAGATATTGTTAAAAAATTAGATGTAACATTAGAACAAATTTATAATGAAGAAGTTATAAATTATAATTATCAACAAAAAGTTTTTTGTGCACCATGTAATGGAGAAGGTACATCAAATGGTATTAAAAATATTTGTACTGCATGTAATGGAAAAGGTATGAATATTCAAATTATTAGAATGGGTCCAATGATCCAACAAGCGATGACTAATTGTAATATATGTAATGCTACTGGAAAAATTAATGATCCAAATAATATTTGTAATATATGTAAAGGTTTATGTTATACAAAAAAATCAAAAAATATTCAAATACCATTAAAAGCTGGTATTACCCACAATAATAGAATAAGTTTAGCAGGAAAAGGTAATCAATATATAAATGGAAAATCTGATTTAATATTAATTATTAATGAATTAAAACACGCTATATTTAAAAGATATCAAAATGATTTATATTTAGAATTAGAGATACAATTATATGAAGCATTATTTGGGTTTAATAAAATTATAAACCATTTAGATGGTAGAAAAATAAACTTGGTATGTTCAAATAATACTGATTATAATAGTATTCGAATTATAAATAATGAAGGAATGAAATGTCTACAAACTAATAATAAAGGAAATTTATATATCAAATTCATTATAATTTTACCAAATTTATTAAAATTAGATAACAAAATTAAAGATGAATTAAAATTAATATTACAAACAAATAGTGTTAATGAAACAAATTCTCTTTACAATGATACTGAATTTATTGATTCAGGAAAAAATAATGATAACTCAATGAATAAAGTTACTAATTTAATTTTAAATAATTTAAATGATTGTGATAAAGTTCAATCTGAAAATATAATTAAAATATTTGATAATATTTTAATAAATAGTACATCATATGATAATGATGAATCGGATACATTTGAGAATAATACTAATCCTAATAATTCTAATAATCCTGGTGAATGTATACAATCTTAAAATATATATTTAGCATTTCCGATTTCAATTCTACATATTGGACATTTATTATTATATGCTTTAAAATATTTCAAAATACAATCTGAATGATATTTATGACAACAATTTAATTCAATTATTTCATCATTTATATTCATATTTCCCATACATATACTGCAATCGCAATCTAATTTTTTATCCAAAATAATTTTTTTAAGTTGTTGTAAATCTTTTTCATCTACCGTAAGAATAACATCTTGTAATTCTGAATTATTATTACTCAACATTTCAGAAAAAATATTAATAAATTCAATTCTTTCAGAATTATGATTTCTTAATAATTGATTAAATATATTAAATGGAAAAATTTCAATTTCTTCAATCACATTTAATTCCACATTAATACCATAATGCTTATAAAAATTAAATATTATATTATTAATTTCATTTCTATTAATTCTTAATTCTAATAAATATTTTTTTAATTCTTTTATTATATTTATTTCAGAATTAAATTCATTTTCTAATACTATTCGCATTGCAAACATATCATCAAATAAATCTAGATTTAATTGATTAATTTCATTGATATTATTTAAATAATTTTCATTTGAAATAATATTTTCTAAATTATTTTCCATTAATATACTAGTATAAATATATTTATAAATATTTTTTTTATAAATTATATAAAAAAAGAATAACTTACATAATTAATGAATATAACAAATATAAATAATTATTTAGAAACAATTTATTTTAGTAATTTAGTATTATATATACAAAAAAATAATATTAATGATGAAATTATAAGTAAATATTTTTATGATATTAAAAAAAATAACAATATAATTTCGAAATCTTTATCTGATTCAGATATTATACAATCATCAGAAAATAATAATATATATGAAAATTTATATAAAAAATCATGGTCAAAATTAAATATTGTACATAAAATTATTAAAATTAAAGAGTTCATTAATACACTTAATATAGAAATAGAAGAAGAAAAAAATAATCTTATTAATACTTTAATACAATTTATCAAAAATAAAAAAGTAAAAAACAATGATGATATTAAATATGATGAAATTAATGGAAAAATTATTACTTTAACAAATTTACAATTTAATAATAATAAATATTATATAAATAAATATTGAAGTTTAATTTATTTAAAGATATGAATATATATGAGGTAATGAGTTTTGGAAAAATAAATACATTAATAAATAAAATAATAAATTATATAAATAAAAAAGAAAATAAGTATTTTGATTTATTACAATATAATGAATTAAAAAATAAAATTTATGAAATATTTAATGAAGATTTTTTAATATTAGATATAAATAGTGAAATGCAAAATAAACTATTAAATGAAATATTTATGAGATTATTTACTATATCTTTTAAATTTAATAATATTTTATTATTTGATAATGGTATAAATTGTTTTCGCGATTTTGATGATATATATGATGATGTTAGTGTTCCTGATAATTATAAAAAATTAGACTTACAATTTAATAAATTAAAAAATTTACCTCAACCAGTACAAAGATCACAAGAATGGTATGATTACAGATATAATAGAATTACAGCATCCGATACTGCTGCAGCTATTGATATGAATCCATATGAACCTGTAGAAGGATTTATTTTGAAAAAATGTGATCCTAATTTTCCTTTTGTTGATAATGCAACTGTATTTCATGGAAGAAAATATGAACCTATAGCAACATCAATATATGAACATATAGATAATGTCAAAGTTGTTGAATTTGGTGCATTACCTTCTGATATTTATCCTTTTTTAGGTGCTTCTCCAGATGGAATATGTTCAAAATATACATTAGATAATAAATTTTCGTCTAAACTTGGAACAATGTTAGAAATTAAATGTCCAGTAACAAGAGAGATTATAATTAATGGTAAAATTGCTGGAAATATATGTCCATTTTATTATTATTGCCAAGTTCAACAACAATTAGTTTGTTGTGAATTAGATATATGTGATTTTTGGCAATGTAAATTTACAGAATATTCTTCAAAAAAAGAATATTTAGATGATAATTGTAGTTCATGTATTAGTACCGAAACTATCAATTCTGATTTGATTCAAAATAGTTATTCAGATAAAAATAATTATAAAAAAATAATAATTAATGATCAATTAAAAAAAGGTATTTTTCTTGAATTTTATCCAAAAAATTTTAAAGCTGAATTTGATGGAGATAATATTGAATGGAAAAGTAAATATATTTATCCATCTAGACTTGATATGAATGAACATCAAAAAAGTGAATGGATACTTGATATATTAGATAATTATAAAAATACACATCCAGATATTTATAATAATTATCATTTTAATAAAATTATATATTGGAAATTAGAAAAATCACATAATGTATCTATCAAGCGTGATGATAAATTTATAACAAGTATTATTCCTATATTAAATGATACTTGGGAAAAAATATTATATTATAGAAAAAATCAGAATAAATTAGATGAATTAAAATTAATTCATAAAAAAAGAATAAAATATATTAAATTTAATACCAATTTTATTATTAATAATACTTATATTATTGATAATAAATTATTATTTTTAGATAAAAATACTGAAGTTTTTTTGCCATTAAATTTGAATAAATTATCTAAAAATACACAATTAAATAATTTTAAAAAAAATAAAAATGTAAAAAAAAAAGAAAAATTAAATGATAATGATTCAGATTATTATGATTATGGAGATTGTAATTGTAATTTTATTGATGATTAAATTTTTAATTTATATCTATTATTTAAATTATATACTAAAATTTTCTATATCTTATTTCAATCGCGTGCCTCACCAACATCTGCAATCCCTCCTCCTTTCATAGATAATTTTGTTTTTTTAGATGCTTTTTTAGATGCTTTTTTAGATGATGCTTTTTTTTTAGCACCTCCTTTCATTGATCCTTTTTTTGATGTTTTTTTAGATACTTTTTTGGATGCCTTTTTTTTTTTTTTTCTTCTTTTCTTTTTT
>Ga0214923_10003523_pt1 | contig 19584 bp, 12 predicted proteins | sample LL1510_MetaG_FD_177993 | JGI IMG/M metagenome (GOLD analysis project Ga0214923, IMG submission 177993) | Freshwater microbial communities from Lake Lanier, Atlanta, Georgia, United States - LL-1510 | ecosystem: Environmental > Aquatic > Freshwater > Lake | place: USA: Georgia | collected...
CAGAAGAAAAAAGACCACCCTTGCTACTCACAAGCAAAGAAATCAATGAGATCAAGGAGTTTCTTCGTCTCTTTAGCATACCGCTGACTGCGCACGGTAAGCCCAATGGGCATTGGGTCAAAGCACTAGAGAAATTACAACAATTTCTTTCTCAAGCTCTCTATCTACGAGATTTTTTAGAGCTCAGTCCTCTTTTCTTGAAGCTCCTGGAGGATGAACCACGCTTTTATGGTCAACCTATTGCAGAGGATTTTCTCACGTTTTTCACTCCCATAGTGCATGCGTCGTATGCCGAAGAGTACCGTCTATCCTTGCTTCAAGAAAGTGCCCTACATCGGCTTGTAGAAGCCTATCATGAGTTAAGAAGCCATGTTTCCTTTGCATTCGGACGCTATAGTTTTTTAGAAATTGAGGAAATAGTGACCCGTGGCTCTCAGCAATTTTCAAAAGAAGAAATGGCATTTCGCATGGATCTCTCAACAGAGCATCTTTTGCTTGATGAATACCAGGATACCAGTGCAGGCCAGCATGCATTTCTTTTTCCTTTGATGGGAGATGTCTTGGCTAAGGGAGGTTGTGCTTATGTTGTGGGCGATGTCAAACAGGGGATCTATGGATGGCGTGGAGGGAGGCGACATCTTCTAGCTTTTCTTGAAAAGGCCTATGAGCCCTATCTTCAAGTAACTGCTCCGCTTCATAGGAGCTATCGCTCAAGCCCTGCCATTTTAGCAGCAGTCAACCACGTCTTTGGGGCATTAAAAAACCAGGATATCCTCGAGCGCATGAAAGCAGGAGAGGCTTTTAAAAACGCAGCATCACGTTGGTCTCATGAATTTCATGCTCAAGAATCAGCGCATGTGGCAGCCTCCTTACGAGGAGAAGTCAGGATGCATAAGGTTCCTGTCGCGCAAGGAGCGCTTCAAGAAACAATCATGAAGGAGATTACGCAAAAAGTTGTACAGCTCGTAGAGCATCATCTAAGGCAAGATCCTTTACGAGGGGTTACTATTCTTCTGCGTCGGAGAAAGTTTATTCCTAGCTTGCTCATGCGATTGCGCGAGCAAGGTATTCGAGCTAGTGGAGAAGGAGGAAATCCTTTAGCCGATACATTAGCTATTGAGGTTGTTTTGTCCTTGCTCTCATGGATGGATCACCCAGGAAATTCGGCAGCCTATGAACACGTAAGAATATCTCCATTAGGGGAGTTACTGCGAGAGTCTGGAGAGTGTGCCGCAACGCAGAGAGCCTTCCTCTATGAAAGAATCATCGATCATGGTTATGCAAAGAGTATCCGTTCTTGGGTCTCTCAACCGAGGTTTCAAGACGCCTGTAGTGATTATGAAAAAGAGCATCTCGAAAAATTCATTGCCATGGCATATCGTTTCGATGCACTAGGCCAGGGTTCTCCCTCAGAGCTTGTGAGGCGAGCTCGTCAAGAACGCGTGGAGAGTCGCCATCATCATGGGGTACGAGTGCTTAGCATGCATGCATCCAAAGGGCTTGAATTTGAAACTGTCATTCTCATGGATCTAGAGACATCGATTTTTGGAGGAGATCAACGAGGTATCCAGATTCAAAAAACAGATGATGGGAAATTTCTCATTCCAGAAAGTCGTAGAATATCAGGGTGCCCTCGCCATCCTCATCGCGAGTATTTGCAAAACATTCTTCGCGAAGAACAGTGGGAAGAGGCCCTAAGCCTCCTCTACGTGGCCATGACACGAGCGATTTCCTATCTCGATATTGTGATTGCAGACCAAGGGGAAGAGACAACTGCTACAAAAAGCATGGCATCATGGCTACGTGCCTCAGCGCTTGAAAATTATTTTTGTGAGGGGCTAGCCCAAGAGAGAGAGAAACATGTCTCCATAGATCTCTCTCCGTGCAAAGAATCACCTTGTTTTGAGCCTCAATTGCTCACAAGGGTTCCTATTCTCCACAAACGATCTCCCTCAAAAGAAATGACAAGCACCTTTATCGAACTATCAGAAAAATTTTATGACGTGCGCGCCCGTGCCCATGGCACTCAAAAGCATCGTCGTCTTTCTCAGATCGAATGGAGCAATGATATCTCGGGGCACTTCGTCATGGAATACGGAGGCACACAAGAGTTGCAGGCTGTTTTTCATAGGGAATATTTTCTTTCTAAGTGGAAAGAATATGGGGTCACCAAGCTTGAAGTCTGGAGAGAACGGCCTTTTGCACTCGTTTTAGATGAAGAATTAGTCGTGGGAACTTTTGACCGTGTTGTGATTGGATATGCAGATCGGCCGGTCCGCGCCCAAATTATCGATTTTAAATCCGGGTTAGCCCGAATATTTCACACCGATCTACTGCGGAGACCGGGAAAGCAGATGGATGCTGCGTTAGACTCACATTGTGACTTGAGCGGTATGTACACATACAGCCCGGCGTCAAAATGCTCGTCTGCCTTACCCCATCTGCCTTCGCAGTCTCCTCGTCACGATCAGTATGAAATATCCGGGCTAGGCGATCTCACACAACCTCGAGACACGACGTTAGATCACACGTTGTGTGATGACTCTTGGAAGTTTCTACGGCCCGATCCTTATGAAATAAGAGAGCGTGAGAAGCAAGAGCAGCGCATTAAGCAATACGAGAAACAACTGGAAGCATATGAGACAGCGCTTCGATACATGCTCCCAACACTTCAGGAAATTGAAAGGACCATTCTTTGGATTTAAAATTTCTTGAGAGATTCTCTAACCCTCCAGCTGGGTCTTAAATTTTATTGCCGGGATGCACGTTTAGCTTCTGCATCCGTGATTCCTGGACCTTATTACTATTGTTCACCTTGGGAATGTTTTCTGGAGGAACTTCTGGAGAATTTTCTGTTTTAGAGGGATTGCTAGAGATGGGGCTCTTTAATCCCGATGGTGCTTTTGTCCCGTGAGCCTGATCGGTGGTAGGATGAGTAGCTGACGAGGAAGTAAAGCTATTACGAGAAATTGGAGTAAGAGACATATAAGAAAAAAGTTGAAGTGTCCGCAGGCGAATATTTGTAAAGGATGCACCGTTCACAAGAAAGCTTCTTTTTTACCTGGGACAAATCAAAATGCGAAAGATTGTAGAAGAAAATTTTTTAGGGGGCCGCCACCAAAGGGAATAAATTGGCTGGAACCATGAGACATCACTCTTTACGCCTTGCTAGCAGCCTCAAGAGCTTACTAAGGTAATGAGCTTATGAATAGGAGTGAGCACATCTCAGAAATAGAGCAGGTCAGAGCTAATCCTAACCATCAGATCTATCGTACTTGGGTTGAAATTGATCGAGCTGCGTTACATCATAATCTAGAGGTTGCCAAGAGATTTGCTCCTGGAGCCAGTATTATGGCTGTTCTTAAAGCGGATGCTTACGGGCATGGTATCGAAGAAGTCGTGGCTGCTATTAAAAATAAGGTCGATTATTTTGCCGTGGCCTCACTGGAAGAAGCATTGAGTATTCAAGAAGGGGGAGGGCATCATCCTATACTGTTGCTAAGCCCTGCACTGCCCAATGAATATTCTCAGATTGCGGAGCACGGTTTTATTCCAACGATTTCTTCCTTTAGTGAGGCATTAGATTTTTCAAAAGTTGTCCCACCCGGTGCTGCTATTCATTTTAAAGTGAATACTGGCATGGGACGCCTTGGTGTGTTAAGTGACCTTGCAGAAGAAACCTTAGAAAGGATTACCTCTCTACCTCTTGTTATTGAGAGCATCTCAACTCATCTTCCTTCGGCTGATACTGATCGCTGTTATACGCGCAAACAACTTGCCTTGTTTAAAAAAACACTCAAGACGTTGCGTCCACTAGCACCTCGGGCAAAGATTCATTGCCTCAATTCTGCAGGTCTCTTGCATTTTCCGGAAGAAGCATATGATACTATTCGTTTAGGTATTTTGCTCTATGGGGTTTCTCCACTCGCTCAATTGCAAAAAATATTGCGTCCAGCAATGACGTGGAAAGCCACGGTTTGTCTTGTTCATAACCTTCCTAAGGGAAGCACTGTAAGCTATGGACGAACCTATTGTGCTCCTCGCAACATCAGGGTTGCCATCTTACCTGTTGGCTATGGTGATGGGTATCCGAGGCAAGTATCTGGCAAGGGTGCTTCGGTACTTATCCAAGGGAAGTTGGCACCCATAATAGGCTGCATCACTATGGATCAGATGATGATTGATGTCACTCACCTTGCCAATATCAAAGTAGGTGACCAAGCAGTACTTATGGGCACACAAGGAACTAAGCAAATCACGGCACAGGAAATCGCAACGAAAGCCGATACAATTTCTTGGCATCTCTTAACAGGTATTACGCAACGCGTCCGTCGCTCCTATTATGGATAGCGAGTGATAGTAAGGGGAGGGCTCAAGCTGGACTAAAAATTCATCTTAACCATGGCCGCATGTTCTTCATCTGAGCAGGGGGCATTGAGGGGAACGCTTGTTGCGGTTGCAGCAGGTCCAACAAGCTTATGGTCTAACAAATAGGCTTCAACTTCCTCCCCGCTAATATCAGCTAACATGACTCCATTAATCTCGACGCAAGGGGAAAGTGGCTGGCCGCTTTTTTGTTCCATCTCAAAACGAAATGCAGGATTTTGAATGATATCTTTTTCAGTGTACTTAAGAGCATATTTTGACATAACTGCCCGTACACCATTGCTCCAGCCGCATGTTGTTTTTAAGTAAGCAGTGATATTCATATTAATATTTTATTGATTGGGTTGATAGGATCTTGATTGTATAGCTCTATTGCCTTGGCTGATTACTTTCTCAACGCATGAAAGGCTGTTTCGCTATCTAGGCCATGGAAAAGGTGCCTTTTATGGATTTCTTTATACCATCTCACCAAGAGAAGGAGACTATCTGACATGTCATTTTAGGGAGATGGTATGATTCCTCTCCAGGGCTTCTGATGAATGAGGCAAAGGGGACGTTAAGAGAGATTTTTTTCTCCTGGACGATATTCTTCTTCAGCAGCAGAGAGAGCTGCTCCAAAGCTAACCATGTCATCGGCCCCGCGCATTGATTCAAGCGCCTCGGTTTCCTTAAGCAGTGCTTCTTCACTATAGCTTGTGGCCTTAATAGAGAGTCCTAGACGGCGCTCAACCTTATCTATTTTAATCACACGTGCCTCGACATCTTCTCCAACCTTCAAGACATCTTTGACTTTCTCAACACGATCTTCACTGATCTGGGAAATATGAACAAGACCATCAATACCACCAGTAAGTTCTACAAAGGCCCCAAAGTTAGCAATCTTGCTAATTTTTCCTTTGACGATATCACCAATTTTATAATGGTGATCAATGTCTTTCCATGGATCTTCTTCCAGTTGTTTTACCCCGAGGCTAATACGCTGATTGGCCTTATCGATATCAATAACAACGGCTTCAATTTCTTCATTTTTCTTAAGCACTTCACTAGGGTGATTGATTTTGCGATTCCAGGAGAGATCTGAAACATGAATCATTCCATCGATGCCTTCCTCAAGCTCAATAAAAGCACCATAAGCCGTCATATTACGTACTTTTCCTTTGACCTGTTTGCCGATCATGAAACGCTGCTCGATTTCATCCCAAGGATTGACTTCTAGTTGGCGAACGCCAAGGGAGATCTTTTGATCGTCCTTATTCACACCGAGCACGACAGCTTCAATAGGCTGGTTGAGCGCGAGCACATCTGATGGACGAAGAATGCGTTTGGTCCAAGAGAGTTCGGAAACATGAATAAGCCCTTCAATGCCCTCTTCAATCTCCACAAAAGCTCCGTAAGGCATGAGGTTGCTGACAATTCCTTTGACTTTTGTACCTGTTGGAAAGCGTTCTTCAATTTTATCCCATGGATTATCTTGAAGCTGCTTAAGACCTAATGAAATACGCTCTTTTTCCTTGTTGATTTCAAGAACGATCACCTTGAGACGATCGCCTGGTTTAACAGCCTGACTCGGGTGTGTGAGGCGCGCCCAGGACATGTCAGTGATATGAAGAAGTCCATCAATGCCATCAAGGTCAATAAAGGCACCAAAGTCAGTGATGTTTTTGACCGTTCCCTCGACGATATCGCCTGGGGTGACCTTTGTTAGGAATTCTTGACGGCGCGTGTTGCGAACAGCCTCGATGAGCTCTCTACGACTGAGGACGACATTTTTGCGATCCTCATTGAGCTTTACAATCTTGAAGTCATAGGTGTTTCCAACAAACTGTTGGAGATCTTTCGGTGGAGTAACATCAACCTGAGATGCTGGAAGAAATGCTTCCACGCCGACATTGACCGTGAGGCCACCTTTGACAACAGCCTTGACTTTTCCTTGAATGATTCCTTCTGCTTCAAAGAGTTTGCAGATTTTATCCCAATTTTGACGCTGAGCTGCTTTGAGCCTCGAGAGAATCACCATCCCTTGATCATTTTCCAAACGGGCTAGGAGCACTTCAACCTCATCTCCAACTTGGATCTCATCGGGATTATCAAATTCTGAGGCAGAGACGACTCCTTCGGATTTGTAGCCGATGTCGACTAAAAACTCCTTGGGTCTTTTTTCAAGGATATGTCCTTTAACGATGCTGCCTTCACGGTAGTTTTTTACCGAGTTGGCAATGAGTTGCTGTAAATCAGCCATGCTAGCGCTAGTTGTCATGATAAATAAAAGTTCCAAAAATGGACTGAACCATTGTAGCGTTGCCCTTTCAAAGCAAACGCGGGAAGCGCTGTATCATAACAGGGCATACGACTAAAGCAATGGAAAACTTTTTTGGTTTTTTTTAACTCCCATGACTACTAGATCTTGACTTTGCCCCTCATTGCTTGGATCGCCTGAAGCAAGTTAATTCTCATGTTTGAATCACTTAACTCTTTGTTAAGATGATTTTCAGCCTGGTGGAAAAAATTACGGAATATGTTTTTTTCATCTGGGGTGTAGGACAATGGATTAAAGAATTTTTTTCTCACTGTTCTAAGATCCATCAAACCGTGTTTGAGTTCTTCAAACTGAGTTTTCAAATATTTTAGGTAAAGGTCCTCCTGGGCATCAGCACTCAGATTAGACACTGTTATTTCACGATCTAAGCGCCCATTAACTGCATCTAAAGTCATCTGAAGAAATTGGGAAGAAGGCACGTCATTATTATCAATTTTTCTTAAAGGAATTCTCAGAGAGTTAATAAAATATTCTAATTCAGATGTTTTGTGACGAATATTAGTATCACTGAGATCGTCGGCAACTAATCTATGAACTTTGGTCTCTGTATTGTTTAATAAGAGACTTATATCGTCGCGTATCTTATTGGTCGCAATATTTTTTGCGTTTTTATCATGCCCCAGCATCTGAGTTACCACAGTCCATAGACTATTATGATCGGATGCTTGCGTGGAAATTTCTGTTTGAAGAATAGTATCAAAGCTATTTTTGAATTCTTGATGAATCATTTCTAAGCGATCAAAAGCAGAAACAACCTCTCTGTATTGAAGAACTGGATCGGATATTTCTATCTTATGCCCAGCATATTGATTCATGCAGAGATTCAGAAAACGGCTTCTTCTTTCTTTAAAGGCCTTGGATTTTTCTAATAATGTTGATAGACGATTCATTAAGGTTTCATTCCTCGTTTTCAAGCGTGTATAGGATACAGGATCATGCGTCGATAAATCTTCAAGAATTCCATGTGGATCTTCGGCAGGAGCGATCATGATCGCCTGAGGACATTGCCCCTTGACCATTGCTAACTCATGCTCATAACAAGCCCAAGAATTTTCATTGCCCGTCCGTTCTGCATCATCAAGGGCATTAGAAACTGTATCATCTTTAGGAATTTCAAGGAGATGACATAGAAATTCTGCCGTTGTTTTGTGCGTCAACAATCTATTGAAATAGTCATCCTTAAATGGACTAGCGATTACCTCTTTATAATCTGTTGTTTCTAAATCTACCGGCGGGGCAGAAGGTTCAACGTGATGCCTAAGCACGAGCTCCGCTGGCAATGGCGGGGCAGAGGGTTCAATATTATGTCTAGCTCTTACACTGCGTGATGCATGCCAGCCGATCGCCCCTTGAGCGACAATCATTCCAAGACCTCCTTCGAATACTTCTTGCCATGATAGAGAATCTTCGTCTGCAGCTTGTTCTCTGTAGAAGGCGTCTTGCATCTGATTGACTAAGTTACTTCGGTTACTTTAAGCTTGAAGTCTACTTGTAGAAAAGAGTGATGATTCCATGAATTGCAAGCATTACGTGGAGAAGCTAGCCCAGATCTTTCATACCGATCTACTGCGGAAACCGCTTGGTCATGATCGCACCAGATTTGATACAATTCTAGATCCTCAAGACTCATAAAATTAACAGCTGAAACAGTGTCATTTTGGCTCGTCAGCTCATAATGATAACAACCAGGCCAGCCGAGACGTACGATCTTTTTTTCCAGCATGCTCTCATCATAGAGTTGATAAGGATCTGACGCTGCAAGATGATCGAGAAAGTCTTTATACTCGCAAGAGACCAAACAACAATGGCCCTGCGCGTCCTCCTTGAAGCTGTCATAGACCACTGATTCCTTGGCTAGAAGCGAGATTCCGCTTAATAAAACTATAAAAAATATTTTAGTAAGGGATATTGTCCGTAACATGGATAAGCGAGTGATAACTAGATTCAAATGTCATGTACACTGCAATAAAAAAAATTTCTATGCTTTGCGCTCTTGAAAGAAGGCGATAACCTATTAGCCCGCATATTTCATACTCATCTACTGCGGAGACCGGGAAGCTAGGGTGGATGCTGCGCCTAAGCTTGAAGTCTTCCTCGGGCAACACCAGTGCCCGTCTCGCCCTTTCAGGGCTGCCTGCTGCCTAAAGGCATTCTCCCCCCCCCTGCAGTCTCTTGGGCCGCCGGTGGCACCCCATCCTATCTTTGCAGTCTCCTCGGCACGATCAGCATGAAGTATCCAGGCTAGCCCGGATGATCTTTTATACCTTTTGAGGATGAATTTTAAAGAATTTATACGCTGGAGATTTTTTCTCTTGCAAGGTGACCGAATAAAGCCCTATAGTAACGCAAGTTATGGCGATGCAGCCTGAGAAAACAAGTTGACATTGCCAAAATGCATCTGTAAAAGGCATATTGAGCCTTTCTAAAGAAGCAGAAGCCTTTCTGCAATTGACTTACACGAATGAAAAAATATATTCCCCTCACGCTCCTGCTTGCACTGGTCGTTGCTGGACTCTTTTTTGGTGTTGTGATCAACGATTTTTATGCTTCCTCGCAAAGCAAGTCTAGCAGGAAAAATTCTCTTGTAAGAGCGGAGCTCACGCCAGATAGCACAAAGCTCGACTTACCCAAACCAGAGAACACAAGGGACCCTAAGACGAAGGGGCCAACAGCAGTCGAGCCTCCCTCTGCTCCTTGCTCGCACGGCCTCTCTTCTTCTCTCTTTGCACGGTTAATAGAGAAAACGAGTTGCGCCCCAAGCTCCTTTCTTCCATATCCTCCAGCGCCACTTTATGAACTCTCTGAGCAAGAGGGGACTGAGTTTCCGGGAGCTCGTGTCGTTGATGCCGTAGAATCAGAGAGCGGGTGCTTTATGGTGCGTCAGCGATTGCTCGATGTTTCGACTTCTTTTAAATATCCCTACATCAAAACAGAAGAGTTGCTTGACAAAGAGAGCAAAAAACTTATTTCCCGCCTAGAAATGGTGGCCAATCAATTTCTCATCGTCTTACCCGAAGAAACCCCCCCTGATCAGTTTCTTAAAGACCTAGGGAAAGAGGCCCTTTCGATTCGTCGCATCAGTCAGAGCGAGCCGATTTATGCTGTCACGCTCAGCGAGGCTTTTCTTGACAGCCTCCCTAAAGCACTCAAGAAAATCGAGAACGTTAACGAACGCTCCGAAGGAACGCTTATGGGAGAGCCCGATTACATTGGTCATGCTGCACAGCGACCGAGTAATTATGGTTACGGCTATCAATGGGGTCTCTGGAAGGTCAATGATTTTGATTTTTTACAAAAGCCCTACTGTCAATTTCTGTATCGATTATTTCATCATATTAATTGGCTTGATAGTGTGTGGAAGTTTAGTTGGATGATATATTTTTTCCCAAAATCGTTTCCCTCCATTGATATTTGTGATTTTCAAGAGCCTCTTTCAAGTGAAGAACGACCGAGCTGTTATCAACATAAAGATTATTATTTTCAGGGAGCTGAAAAAAAATCACCTGAAGAGTACCGGGACGCTTTCTCCAGACAGCACGGCATCAATGCCGAAGAGGGTTGGGATATTCGTACCTCTGCAGAATCTGTGGTGGTTGCCGTCGTTGATACCGGCATTCGCTACACCCATCATAATCTCAAGAACAATATGTGGCATAACCCCGATCCGGATCATCGCCTTCATGATTATTATGGAAAAAATTTTGTGACTGGTAATGGCGATCCTAATGATGATTACGGGCATGGTACTCATTGTGCTGGCATTATTGGAGGGGAGGCCAATGATACTTTGGGCGCTGTTGGAGTGGCGTCGAAAGTCCAGCTCATGGCTTGTAAAGTCGTAGACAAAGCAGGAAGAGGTACAACAAGTGATTTTATTGAAGGCCTAGATTATGCTAAAGAACATCATGCTGATATCGTCAACGTAAGTCTGGGATTTAGTATATCATTTTTCAATAATTATCTAAGAAGTCTAGAAACTGAGTTATTAAGCCTTCAAAAAAGTGGCATCATTCTGGTTGCTGGAGCAGGCAATGATGGAATCGATCAGGATCACTCCTCGGGTTGGTCGTTAGCAATCCCTGCTGCGTGGAGTACACAGTTTGACAACATTGTCTCGGTTGGAGCAACGGAGTCTTTTGGCCCAGAGGGAGAGAAATTAGCTGAGTATTCTAACTATGGAGTTAAAAAAACGTCTCTCGCAGCTCCAGGCAGTTTTATTCTCTCAACGTGGAATAGCTCCGATAATGCTTATGCTTTTGCCGATGGGACCTCTATGGCTACTCCCTTTGTCACAGGAGCCCTCGCTTTAATGAAGGCAGAATTTCCGACATGGTCGTATCAAGACCTCATAACACATCTTATTAAAACAACCGATCCTCTCCCTTCTTTGAACGGTAAAATACGAGGAGGACGCCTTAATCTTGCACGAGCACTCAGACCGACGCCACTCATGCCGCCTCCCCCAGTAGCAGTCACGCCACCTCCGCCATTGCTTCAACTCGATACAGGCATACTACCACTACGACCACCACCACCATCCAACATGGGTCTGTAAACCCCTGACTACTGGTGGTGTTGAATACCCAAATGCGCAATTCATCATTGCCCGTCAGTTTAAAACCCGCATATTTCATCGACGTGGCGTGATGATCATAGAATGATCTTTGTTTTTCTCATGAACCAGCAAGCTGACAAAAACTCCGATGTGAGCCCTCAACGCAACCTACTCGGCCTCTCCTTAGAAGAATTAAGAGTCGAGCTAGAAAGCCTTCATATTCCTGCTTATCGGGGGTGTCAGATTCTAGAGTGGATTTATCACAAACGTGTCCCCTCTTGGGAGAAAATGCTCACGCTTCCCGTAGCCCTACGTGAGGAGCTGGGCATACGCTACCCTGTGGCTTTCCCAGAGGTAGTCACGGTGAGTGGATCGCACGATACGACGCAGAAGTTCTTACTTCGTCTTTCTGATCACGAAATGATTGAAACAGTCCTCATCCCAGCCTCCCCTGCTCTCTATGGTGAAGATTCCGACAGGCGCACCTTGTGTGTCTCCAGTCAGGTGGGATGTGCCTATGGGTGCAAATTTTGCGCGAGTGGCCTGGATGGTTTTAAGCGCAATCTACGCACAGAGGAGATTGTCGCTCAGGTCTTGCTTGTCGAAAAAATATCAGGCGAGCGCATCAATAACATTGTCTTTATGGGGATGGGAGAGCCTTTTGCCAATTTTGATCACTTGACCCGAGCCCTTAGGATCATCAATGCTCCCTGGGGTATTCATCTTGCAGCCCGCAAAATCACCGTTTCCACCAGTGGCCTGACCCCGCGCATCCGCGAATTTGCCGATCTTCCTGAACAGATACGTCTTGCCATCTCCCTCCATGGGGCAACTGATGCCGTTCGCTCAGAGATCATGCCTATTAATCAACGTTATCCTCTGAGCGAGCTCATGGAGGCCTGTGCGTATTACGTCGAGCGCAAAAAACAACTCTTGACCTTCGAGTATATTCTCATTGCAGGGGTTAATGATCAGCTCGAGCAGGCTCTGGCCTTAGCCCGTTATGCCAAGCCGCTACGGGCCAAGGTGAATTTAATCCCCTATAATCGTGTCGAGGGACTCCCTTGGGATCGTCCTTCACAAGGAGTTCAGAGGGCCTTTTTAGCAAAGCTGCGCGAGCATGGGGTTGCGGCAACCATCCGTCGTGAAAAGGGCCATGATATCGATGCTGCTTGTGGACAGCTTCGCCGGAGGCAATTACACGGGCTCTAAAAAGCGGTCATAGATTTATACTCGTCACGTATAGTCAATAGCACTCACGTGAGACATCTTATTTTGAAAGTCAAAAAATTTGCTCTTGTCCACCGCTTGATTTCAACCATAGGATCATCTCCTTTTTCTTATGAATATCTTAATCCTCGCAGCAGGGTATGCCACACGTCTCTATCCCCTCACGGAAACACAACCTAAGCCTCTTCTCAGTGTCGCTGGCAAACCGATGATTGAATGGGTGGTTGATAATCTTGGCAGCATTCCCAAGGTCCGTCGTTATCTCATTGTCACAAATAATAAATTTGCAAATGCCTTTACAGCCTGGGCTGCTGAGTATCAAAAAAGACATCCAGACATCGCCTTTACGATCGTTAATGATGGATCAACGAGTGATCACGATAAGCGTGGAGCTATTGGGGATATTCATTATGTGATGCATCAGGAAGGCCTCTTGGAGGAGGATCTCTTGGTCGTTGCTGGAGATAATCTGTTTAGTGAGCCTGTGGTTGGCTTTGTAGAGGCTGCTCAAGCTCATCCTGCAACCTTGGCGCTTTATGATGTTGGCGATCTTGAGGCCATTAAAAAATATAACAATATCACGACTGATACTCACGGGAAAATCACACACTTTGAGGAAAAGCCATTGAATCCGACAAGCACACTAACCGGGATTGCTCTCTACTACTATCGCGTCGATGTCTTGCCACTCATTGACACCTACATTAAGGAAGGCAACAATCCTGATCAGCCGGGACGCCTCATTGAGTGGCTCTATCCGAGAGTCGGGGTGGGTACGTGGCGAGTCCCTGGGACGTGGTTTGATATTGGGAGCAAGGAAACACTCATGGAAGCCAATGAGGTCTTTGCAAGCTTTCAATAGCCAGGTTAATCAAGGGAGACTTTTAAGGTCTGTTTGCGTGCAAAGCGGTCGATAAAATGAAGCTCCCCATGGTTGATGGCATATTCATGGACGAGTTTTGTGACCTTCACATCAAAACAGCAGTAACGCGCAATTTCCATCATTTTGCCCTCACGCCACCAGCGGATGGCATCGAGACCATCGCCCGTCTTGCCAACACCGAGTGTCGCAGTAGCAATGGCATCGAGGGAGAGACGATGACCTGCAGCGCGCTCTACTACCTCCAGTAAATCTAAGGTTGGAAGGTGATGTCCTAAATCTAAGATGGTGTATCCCATGAGCACTTCGTAGTCAAAACGACGATTGTTATAGCCGACAACAAGATCAGCTTGAGAGAGTCTTTCAATGAGTTGAGGGATTCTTTTTTCGCTAAAAATTTCATACTCACCTTGCGCGCTGCTATAGGTAACGGCTAGGGAAACTTTCATATCTCCCTTGCGATCCCAACCTCCAACATCATTGGCTGTTAGCTGTGTTTCGAGATCAAAGTAGACAATGTTTTTCATGAAGAAGATTTAGAGGTTGCATAGTTGAGGGATTTTCAGGAATCTTAAAAAGTTGTGTCGCTACTTTTTTAGAGGACTTAAAATGTTCGTCTGCCTTACTCCATCAGGCTTTGCAGCCTCCGTGTCACAATCAGTATGAAATATCCGGGTTAACTCCTCAATCCTTAATCTTCTCTATGATCAATGTTGTTTGGCTTGGGTTACTGCTCATAGGCATCGTTGCCGGGCTCTTTACCGGGAACCCTGAAGCTCTTTGTGCAGCAACCTTTGAGGCATGTAAGAGCGCCATCATGAGCATTGCCTTACCACTCAGTGGGATCATGGCTCTCTGGCTCGGGCTTATGCGACTTGCAGAAAAATCAGGATTGCTCGAAAAACTAGCCCTTTTATTACAACCTCTTTTGATACGTCTCTTTCCTGAGGTGCCTGCTCATCATCCAGCCATGGGTTCGATGCTTATGAATATTGCTGCCAACATGCTTGGGCTCTCGAATGCCGCGACCCCTCTAGGTTTGCGGGCAATGCAAGATTTGCAATCACTCAATCCCAATCCTCAAGTGGCAAGTAATGCAATGTGTACTTTTCTTGCAATTAATACGAGCTCGCTGCAGCTCATTCCCACAACAGCCATTGGGATTCTTGCAGCAGCTGGGGCTCTTCATCCCAGTGCCATTATTGGAACGACTTTCGTGGCCACAGCCACCTCGTGTCTTGCAGGTATTAGTGCTGCAAAGTTATTGCAAGGTTTATCTTTTTTTGGCTTACCTCCCAAGCAGCAGATGGAGTTTTCATCTCGTATGGAGAGTGTTCCTAAGACACCTGAAACGTTATTGCCGGCCGCAACACATGGTCTCTCCTGGGTTGCAAAAATGATACTGATGCTCTTTTGTGCATGTTTTGCTTATGGCTTTGTTCACCTCTGGCAGGATGGCTCAAGCCAAGAGATTGCTCCAGTCTCCCGCGCCATGACTCTTTTTTCTATGATGGCGATTCCATTTTTGCTCGGTTTTTTTCCGCTCTATGCCTTTTTAAAAGGAGTGCCTGTTTATGAAGAATTCGTCGAAGGTGCTAAGGAGGGATTTCAGGTGGCACTCAGAATCTTTCCCTATCTTGTGGCTATCCTTGTGGCCATTGGTGTTTTTCGAGCTGCTGGGGGCATTGATTTTTTAAGTCATCTCTTAGCTCCCGTGCTCCATGCGATTGGACTACCAACCGAAGTCCTCCCGCTTGTCCTCGTTAGGCCACTCAGTGGTAGTGCCGCAACAGGCCTCTTTGCAGAGATTGTCAAAACAGCTGGACCTAATAGTTTTGTGAGTCAACTAGCAGGAACCATACTAGGAAGTACAGAAACAACATTTTATGTGCTCGCTGTCTATTTTGGTTCTGTGTCCATTAAGCGAAGTCGGCATGCGCTTGCAGCTGGTCTTATTGCCGATATTGCTGGGGTGAGCTCGGCACTACTTGTGTGCCATTTGCTTTTGAATGCTTGAGGTTTTATCAATCTACGCGTAGACTTTGCCCGTGTTTCAAGTTATTTTTAATCCTATTAGCGCTGCAGAAATGAGCGCACTCCCAAAAGAACTTCAACTCGATTTGCTCTTAGAATTTGAGGTATTACCAGAAGATCTACAACATCTAGGAGGGGAACAATTCGGCACTATCCATCGTGATGGACGAACGCTCTATCGCTACCGGTGCTTAGATTACCGGATCTATTTTGAATCTCATACCAAAGGAATTATCATCCACCGCGTGCTTCATAAAAACACGCTGCGTGATTTTCTCTTTCGCTCAGAGCTCCCAATGAGTGAGGATGAACAAGTCGCTGATGCGGGTGCTTTTTGGAAACTCATTGATGAAGGCAACCCGGTTGTGGTTGATGGCTCTTTTAACTAGCAAATTTGGATATTTGACACAATAGCTATGCATTCTCAATCACCAGTAATAATCCCTGGACCTTGCAAGGAAGATCCTATTCCTACCGAACATACTGATTCCATTAATGCAGCCATCCTGGCTGTATCGGAAGATAAGCTGGTGGGATTTATGGAAGATCCCTTCTCTATTATCGCCGAACAATCAGGTGTGCAGCTTGAAGTTGTTTTAGAGCGCCTTCGTGCAATGCTTGAGGCAGGAACAATTCGAAGGATCCGCCAAACTCTCATTGCCAATAATCTTGCAGAGGGAGCTCTTGTTGCCTGGCGCGTCCCTGAGGAGAAATTAGAGACAACCTTTGATTTTTTATTTCGAGAGGATCCTTTTTCAGGCCATGTGGTCATTCGTTCAACGGATGCGAAGATCCCGGGAGCCAAATATCGACTCTGGACGACACTGAAAGTTCCTGCTGGCTTTTCGATGAGCGAGCATTGTGAATTGCTGCTAAAAAAAACAGGAGCCACTAGTTTTCTCTTACTTCCTGCTAAGGGAATTTTTACGCTTGGCGTGGGTCATGTTCGTAGAAAAACATGTGAACCTGGTGATCGGGCCTCTGAGCCTGCCTCCATGATGACGCCGGCGGTTGTCGAGCTTCAAGAGAATGAGTGGAAAATCTTAACTGCTTTAAAAAAAGAATTCACCCCCGAGGAAGTTGTCCCCTACCCATGGCGTGTGCGTGCTCGAGAAGCAGGGGTAAGTGAAGAGGAATTTTATACAGTAGCCCGCTCCTTTCATGCACGGAAACTCTTAGGGCGCTTTTCGACTTTTTTAGAACATGTGAAACCCTCGGCAAGCGGAGTTCGTGTGACACGATTTAATGGACTTTTTCATTGGGCTGTTCCCCCTGGCATGGAAGCTCGGGCTGGTGCTGAAATTGGGCGACATGATATTCTCACTCACTGTTACTGGCGTGAAGGAGGTCCTGAATTTTATAATGTCAACATCATGGGCGTTGCCCATGGAACCGATCGGCTGCGACTCATGGAGCATAAAGCCGCTATTGACTATCACCTCACTCAGTGCAAAATCCCGCTTCTTTATACGAATGTATTTTGGGGTGGGCGCAGTGAAATCAAACCATCAGAAATATCTCCTCAGATTTATCAAGAGTGGCGCTCTAAGATGCAGGTAGAGGTCAACAACCTCGACTAACCCCAGGATTGTATACCGATCGTGACGACTACTCTTCCTCACTCACCACTGGAGCAATGGCTTGGAGTTTTTCTTTTGAGGGAAGGTTGATTAATTTGACGCCCATCGTGTTGCGACCGACTTCACGGATTTCTCCGACACGGGTTCTGACCATTTGACCGCCCGAGGTAATGAGCATGATTTCATCACGATCCGTAACGGATAAGGCACCGACCACCAAGCCTGTCTTGTCACCTGTTTTCATGGTGATGATTCCTTTACCACCACGGGTCTGCTTGCGGTACTGATCAAAGGAAGTTCGCTTGCCAATACCTTGTTCACCGGCAACTAGGAGTGTTGATTGCGGAGAGACCACTGCAATAGCAACAACCGCATCACCAGCAGAGAGACGAATGCCCCAAACACCCACCGTCTTGCGTCCTTGATCTCGGAGTTCTTCTTCACTAAAGCGGATGCTTTGACCTTGCTTGGTGACAAGGACAATTTCATCGTGGCCATTAGTTTGAACCGCATCAATGAGCTCATCTCCCTCTTCAATTTGGATAGCAATAATTCCGCCTGTGCGGATATTGGCAAAGTCGGCTAGATTTGATTTTTTAACAATGCCGCTGCGCGTCACAAAAAAGATATGGAGATGAGGGTCCCAGGTTGTGTCTAGAGCACCTATTCCGCCACTATTTTTAGATTGAATGCGCAGGGTTGCTGCAATTTTTTCTCCTGGCTGAAGATTGAGAATATTGGCTATAGAGCGCCCCTTAGCAGAACGACTCATTTCGGGGATTTCATAAACACGCTCCACATAGCACCTGCCACTTTTTGTGAAAAAGACCAGGTAATCATGAGCGCTCGCCGTAAAGAGATGTTCGACAAAATCACCTTCCTCCGTCTCATTAGCGGCCTCGCGTGTTGTCATTCCGACGACTCCCTTCCCTCCACGTTTTTGAGAACGGTAGGAGCTTACGGCTGTTCTTTTAATAAAGCCTTTATGGGTGATCGTGATAATGCAGCCTTCATTAGCGATCAAATCCTCGATAGAAATTTCTCCTTCAGCAGGAATAATTTCGGTAAGCCGGGGGCGACCATGTTTTTCTTTGATGGTAAGAAGCTCCGAGGTAATTAAGCCGAGCACGCGCTCTTCACGCGATAAAATATCCTCAAGATCCATAATAACCTTGAGAAGTTCTAAATACTCTCCAAGGACTTTCTCACGCTCTAGGCCGGTTAATTGATAAAGACGGAGTTCCAGAATCGCATCGACCTGAAGTTCACTCATGAAATAGTTTCCATCGACGAAGCGTTCCTCGCGACGTAGCTGAAAACCAAAATGCTCTATTTGCTGTTTCGTAAATTCAAAGGCAAGCAATTTTACCTTTGCCTCTTCACGATTCGATGAGTCGCGAATAATACGGATAAAGTCATCTAGATTAGCAAGAGCAATCAAATACCCTTCGAGCTTCTCAGCACGGAGTTCTGCTTGATCGAGAAGGTACCGTGTACGACGAACGATGACTTCACGACGATGCTCGATAAAACAGGCAATGGCTTCCTTGAGTGATAAGAGTTTTGGACGGCCACGGTCAATGGCGAGCATCATCACGGAAAAAGAGGATTCTAGCGCCGTATGTTTGTAGAGATTATTGATGACGACTTTGGGAATTGCATCTCGTTTGAGCTCGATGACCACACGGGTGTTTTCGTCAGATTCATCACGAATCGCGCTGATTTCAGGTAAGATTTTTTCATTAACAAGACTTGCAATCCTTTCAACAAGTACCGCGCGATTCACATTATAGGGAATCTCCGTAATGACAATTTGCTCGCGCCCTCCTTTGAGTTCTTCTAAGCCTGCACGACCGCGGACCTTGAGAGAACCGCGTCCTGTCTCAAAGTATTGACGTATTCCCTGAACACCACAAAGCTGGCATCCTGTTGGAAAATCCGGTCCCTTCACATGTTGCATCAACTCATCTAAAGAAATCTCCGGATTTTCGATCTGAGCACAGATCGCATCAATAATCTCTGCCAGGTTGTGTGGTGGGAGATTAGTGGCCATACCAACGGCAATACCAGTTCCTCCGTTGACAAGAAGGTTAGGAAAGGCAGCAGGAAAGACCGTTGGCTCCTCACGTGTTTCATCATAGTTGGGAACGAAGTCAACGGTATTATTTTCCATGTCTTCCATGAGGAGGGCTCCTAGAGGACGAAGGCGTGCTTCTGTGTAACGCATGGACGCTGGAGGGTCACCTTCCACAGAGCCAAAATTTCCTTGTCCCTCAATGAGCATCTCGCGCATGGCCCACGACTGCGCCATATGAACAAGTGTTGGATAGATGGCCTGATCACCATGAGGATGATAGTTACCCATGGTTTCTCCGACAATCTTCGCGCACTTCAAGTGCTTGCGGCCAGGCATCACCCCTAATTCCTTCATGGAGTAAAGAATACGCCGTTGTGATGGCTTTAATCCATCCCTCACATCGGGAAGCGCTCTAGAAATAATCACAGACATCGAGTAGTCGAGAAATGACCGGGATATTTCTTCAGAAACATCGATGAGTTCTATTTTTTCGTTTTGGTGGTACAAGGTAAAATAAAGTGTAAG
>Ga0214923_10003524_pt1 | contig 19577 bp, 18 predicted proteins | sample LL1510_MetaG_FD_177993 | JGI IMG/M metagenome (GOLD analysis project Ga0214923, IMG submission 177993) | Freshwater microbial communities from Lake Lanier, Atlanta, Georgia, United States - LL-1510 | ecosystem: Environmental > Aquatic > Freshwater > Lake | place: USA: Georgia | collected...
AGTAGAATCTGCCTGACTCATAACTTCCTCAGAAGCAATACTTGTTACTTCATTAAGTACTTGAACGGCGGGTTGGCCGATAGACCCAATAGGAGCAGGTCCTCCAAATCCAACAGCTCCCTGAATAGGACCTTCTGCTTCTGCCCGCCGTGCTTCCTCAAATGTTTTTAGAATATCATCAACCCCTGACGGCCCTCTCATTTCTCGTCTTGGCTGTAGAAGCGGCGGAGCAGCTGCGGCTGCTTGAGGCATCTGGGCTGGTGGAATCTGAGTCTGGGGCGGCATTGGTGGATTTACAGATTGAAAGAAAGCACCTGTACCAGGTACCTGCATAGAAGGAGGCTGTTGTTGTTGAACTCCCATTGACATTCCCATAAAATTGCCAAAACCTGGTCCTGCTGCCTGAGCAGCAGCAGCAGCAAACTGCTTGGCCAACTCAGGATTTTGTTTTAGAATATCACTCATATCCATTCCACGTGTTTTATCTCTAAAGAACTGATTACTCATATGAAACATAAAACCTGAACCAGCTAACATAAAAACTAGTCTAGCCTCAGGAGGCATAGCACCACGTCCCTTATATTTATCATATAGTTCCTCAAAAACTTCATCAAAATCCTCAATATTTTCATGTACACTTTCGGACCAGCCATCAAGTTGCCAACCAAAAGGATCAAAACGATTATTCAGCATTTCAGCCCCCGTTATAAATCCCATCATCATTTGACGCTGAAATTTTAAACTTGCCTCCAGATTTCTCTGATCACTCAGACGTTCAAACTCGGATTTTATTTCATCAAGTGAATTATCCATTGTAAAGCGATGTGTCAATGTATATCCTCTGGTTTCCATGCGATTGAGTTTTGTCAATAAATCGGCCTTTTCTTTGCGTTCCTTTTCAATATCTTCTTGTGTGCGAATTCCCTGAAAAGGGCTTGAACCAAAACCACCCATGTTACCTCCACCAACACCTACAAATCCATTACCATCACCCCCACCACCTCCACCACCTCCACCACCTCCACCAAACATAGTTGAACCATTCGGAACATCACTGTCTTTTGAAATTCTAATTTCTGGAAGAGGTCCTAGAGGTATAGCATCACCCATTGGAATATCTAGTGAAATAGGCTCAAGAGGTTCAAGTGGTGCTACGGAAATATCATTAGATAATCCACTATTAAGTGATGTAACATTCACTGTATTACCGGACTGTCCTGTATTTGCTCCACTATTAGCCCCTGAACCACTACTAATCTTATTATTGGCAATAAGGTTTAAGCGGATATCATCACTAAAATCGGCCCCCCCTAGTGAAATGACATTACCTACATCTGGACCCATGCGCAAATCAACAAGCGGATCAGTAGAGATTGCTGACTCGGCAAAACTTTGCATATCTGATATACTGACGCTTGTCATCTTGTTCTGAAACAATAGTTCACTTTTAAGCTTTGTATTGAACCGCACATAAAAGAGTCTTCTTTCTTTTCAATTCTAGACGGCAGTCAGCGCGGAACTATGTCCCACTCACCCCCTCCCCCCGTTTTTGCTGGGTTAGAAGAGTTCTTTAGTCTAAGTACGACGGCGATAAACACGTCTAGTTTTTGTTGAGCTTTTACGTAAAGCCCGTCGTTTAGTTCTACCTCCTAATCTATGATATCTCTGATCTCTATAAATACGTCCTACTTGATACATTTGGCCACAGCCCTCTGCAAAATTATAATCATTTATATTTACGATTTCATAAATTGTATTACCTACTAATAATCCAGCCGGACTTTTATTCCCTCCTTCTATAAATCTTCCAGTCATTTTAACAATTTCACCGCCTGATTTAACATTTGTTTCTATACAATCATTTTGAACTGGAAAAGCAACACCGCCTTTATAATTAGTATTTCTTTTAGAATGTGTTTTTCTTGCCCAGGCTAATTTATTATTTTTACGTTTTTGATTTATTTCTTCATTTGTAGATGGCGAATTACCTACAAATATATTTCCTAATTTACTAAGGTCAACACTCCACACCTCTCCATAATTGTTCATTTCTTTACTTTCTTTTTCGGAAAGACGACTTTCAACTGGTTTAATCTTTAGAGGAGCGGGTGGAGTAATTGGTCCAGGTCTAGTATTCATATCTAATTATATTAGAACATTTTTGTTATAATTTTAGAGGAATAAACAATCTGAATTTTTAGATTGCTTTTTGTAGTATTTATAAGGGTTGGTAGTCTAAATAATGTAAACATCTTATAGATGTCCTGTCTTTTTAATAGTTTTTCAAGATTTGTTGGTGAAGCTCCACAAACTATTCGTCAAAAAATTTGTGATTATCTATTAACTAATCCATCTTTATATCAGGATATTAGTGCTTCAGAAGCAATTTTAGCAGATTATGGTAAAGATGGAAATCTAGAAGCCTATGTGGCTCGTATGCGTTCTCCTTCAACCATGGGAGGTGCAACGGAAATAAGAGCATTTATTAATTTATGGAAACGCCCTGTTTTAATCATTTCAAATCCAAATAGAAGACAAATAGAGTTTGTTTGTAGTGAACCTCATCAAGGTCCTCAAGTAAAATTAATTTGGACAGGAGGTCATTATTCTCCAGCTTAATTTTTTCGTTTTTTCAGACTTTTTCTGCTGCCACGGCTGCGACTGCGACTGCGACGCCCACCACTTACTTGTGTTTGATTATTATTATTTGCATGCACCTCCTCCCCTCCCTCCTCCAAATTAATTATTAAATTTGGCGATGTATTTTGTTGTAAAAATTGTAAATAATTGTAATGATTATTCAGTAATACGTCTATTTTATTCAATAAATCCTGTTTTTGTTCTTCATTAATTAGTTCATCTTGAAAAGCACTTATAATATCCTGTTTTTCTTCATTGTACTTATCAGGATTTAGTTTTATAAAACCATTTAGTCTATCCAGAGTGTTCAAATAAAAAGACATTTTCTAATATTATGTTGTAAAATCGCAGCACATACAAATTACATCCGCCATATCAGATTTTTTCTTAGCACTTCTCCAATCTTCAATAAATTTTGGCCCGGTAATTCTGCTCTCACAAAACAGTTTTTCAACCCTTTTCTCGGAAATTACCTTGCGCTCTACATATCCAGCATCACCCTTTTTCACATCGCTTCCACCCGTTTTTTTACCAGCATGAACAAAATAAAAAGGTACTCGCTTTGTGTCTAATATCATACTTCGCAATGTAGCAAAAAGTAAAATCTGTACAGTTTTCATATGCGGATTTTTAAATACGGGTTGATTTTCCAACAAAATTACATCAGCCTCCCTAAAAATATCTATATTTATCATACAAAACTTTAGTATATAATCATGTAATTCCTCTGGACCTAGAGTATTTGAATTCTTCTTCTTTTTACGTGACAGTGGAATAGCAAATCGCCTCCTAATAATTTCTAAAATGGAATCTCGCTTTCCTCCATTTTTTTTGGCTTCTCTCGATTCTTCCTTAGTTAGAAGTTTTTTTAGAAAAGAAACATTTGGAATTTTGGTAGCAATATCTTTTCCATCTGGATTTGTAAGAAATACAAAATCTTTGGGAAGATGTCTACGACAACAAAAACCACGCTCACCAACCTGAAAAGAGGGTGCTACTTTACACTCAGGTTTCATACACACCTTCTTATCCTCTTCTTGGGTAGTTTCAGTTGTTTCCATGATATTTATATTGGCAAGTCCTAAAAGACGATCAGGCAAAACATTTCCAGATGAATCTACTTCATTTTTTCCAAGTAAACACCATGCTAAATTTTTAATGCCAATATCAAATGCTAAAATACGCATTTCATCCTGATAATAGTTTGTATCTGTCTTTAATTTGCTCTCGCATTATTAGATTTGGATTTTTGAAATGACTAAATCTAATATGTATTCATCGGTCATCGTGTGTCTTGTGTTAACTGTGCTACTAGTTGGATTTGTAGCACAGATTTTAGTAAATAGACCCGATTTTTTAGCAATATTTTTTAAACCTTCCCCTCCAAAAATATACACAACTTCATATGTTCAACCAGTTGGTGGCTCTGCTAGTGGATATACTTAGCCTGAACCTCTCAAATACATTTGACCTCCTCTAGGAGTATTTCGTCCACCCTCATATTTTTTGGTGAGTTCAATATTTTTAAGATTGGACTCTCTTAAAGATAAACTAGGATTAACTTCATATGTACCAAATAATGATGGTGTTGGATCACCATCACGATAAATACCTATATGTCCATGTCTAGAATTTCCATCAGATAAATTACGTGTTTCACAAACAAACGGTGTACATTCAACTACATTTTCAAAAGGAGGTAAAAGATATTTAGCAGGACGTAGAGCAGCACCAGTCGTTTGGGCCATACGAATTCTATTTTCATTAATAATATCCTCAGCATTATGAACCATCCATTGTTTACTAGCAAATTGATAACCCGTAGGTAGATTTTTGGAACATTGAGGGCGATAATCTGTTCCAAAACGAGCATCGGCCTGTGGTCCAGCAAATGCTGGATAACGGGAATCAACGGCTGGTAGAATTTTTTTCTCAGGAACAGGATCAGGGATAAGTTGTATATTACTATCAGGTATAACTACGCTCTCAACAAGTTTCCATACTGTATCTCTTGATGGAGCTGGGTAAAGATTTGGTTCTGTTACTTTATACCAGGACATATATAAGGCTCTAATAATCCTTAGATAACCCAGTTAGACTAAAGAACTCTATGCTCGTAATGCCTCAATAAGTTCAGCACGATTCATTTTGCTCTCACCAGGGACTTTGCGCTGTTTTGCTAAATTATGGAGCTCTTTTGCCGTCATTGATTCTAGAGAAGCAAAAGGTACATTAGTGACATTAGAGTTATCTGTTGCCTTTATATCATTCAGATTATCTAGAAAAAGAGTGTCCGTCTCATCTTCCTCCTTTTCGTTATCCAAATTTTCAACATTACTTACTAATTGACCATTTCCAGATGGAAGTGGTGTCTCCTGATTTATGGGCATTCCTGAAACCAGTGATGGACTATCGGCAGAAGCTAATTGTACTGCTGGTGCTTGGTCACCCGTACTGGTTTCAACTGCTTTTGCTATTACATCTCCAAAATCTTCATCTATTTGAACATTATTTTCATTAGAACTGTTTTCATTTAAATTATAACTATATGTCTGGCTATTGACAGGTAGTCCACAATCCTGTGCGGAAATATTATAACCACTATTGTGGTTATTTTCTTGTACCTGATCCTGGTCAGTTTCAGTAAAACCTTCCATAGCTCTCAAATCATTGGACATCTTCAAATCCATGAGTAGACTTTCAATCAAGCTCATACGATTTTCATTAAGCAGAATACGACTGTATAAATAATAGCAAATGCTTCCAAGAACTAGAAGAACAACTAAAGTTAATGTAACTGATTCACTTAATCCTGCTAACATCCTATAGATTCAACTTATTTCAATTTATTCTATTAATCGCACAATACGTAGTAATGATTCAACTGAACTAACTCTGCAGATACCCTCTGCCAAGCCGTATGAAAATATTAGCTTTGTCTTACCATCGGCCGTAATAATCTTCTCTGCAGGACAACATATTTTTCCTATATTTGATGGCGCACTCTCTACAAATTCAAAAAGATGGGTGCTAATTATGCTTAAAATATTTTTGGATCTCCAAAGACGCTCAGTAAAAACTTTTGATGAAAATTCAGCATCTGGAGGATTTGTAGAATGAAATAACTCATCAATGAGAACTATTTTTGGATTATTACCAGGTTTTAGAATATCTTTACAAAATTCTATTTCACGTTCAAAACGGGATTTTTTTCCTGGTAGATCATCTGGGGTAAGACAAATGTGGAATTTTTTGAATATAGAGGATTTACAATTAGAACCAAGAGCAATACCGAATGTGTGAGATAAGTAGAGCGATGCTGATATTGCTCTAAGAGCAGTTGATTTTCCACCACGGTTAGGGCCTGTTAGCAAATAATGATTATTTTCTCCGCAACTGCCGCCACTGCCGCCATCGCCAGACCGAATTAAAATATTAACTGGAACTCTTCTCAAATTATCAACATCAGGATCATAACCACCTATTAATCCAAATTGAGGTAACCCAGTATTAGTCCATTGAACAATACAGGCATTACCAGATAAAACTTTTTGTGCTAAAGTTATCCAAACTTCTACTTCAACAACACATTGAACATAAATTTTCAGAATATTTGGATATAAAAGTGCTACTGCTAATGTTTCCCGTCTACTATGTTTATTTACAGGCCAATTAGGTCTAAAAATTTCTATACCTGCTCTGGATTTCAGAATCTCATATATATTTTCATAAAGTTCCAAAAATTCCACAATTTTTTCTGCTTTTGCTATTAAAAGTTGGTCTATTGAAAAAAGATGTTTATGTGACCAATACGATTGTATAACTGATTGAAACACTGTAAATCCTAAGCTAATAAGAGTCATAAAACTTCCTCCTCCCTGAGATGTTTTATCATTTCCAAATGGAATTGTAGATATAGCTAATGATTTTAATATTTCTAAATATGTATTAACAGAAATACTTTTACCAATTACACATCTTACAAAAAAATAGGGTAGTATTAATACTAGAATTGGCATTATCATTGAAGATATTGGCATTATCCAAACACGTAGCAATGCCCAAATAGTGAGTAAATAGGGTATAAAATTAAAGGGCTGAAAAAGCTCTCCCAAAAAAATTAACTCTCCTGTTGCTTCAGATTCAAGATTATTTTTTGAATGATTTGTTATGGTATATATATCATTATATAATTCTGAAAAGCGATTAATAGCACCACTTATATCAGAATCACAACATACTTTCATAAATTTCCTAATTTTTTTACTGGCCAAATTTGGGTTTTTTTGATGATCAAATTCACATTTAGCAAGTGAATTTTTCATCCAGATTTTAGCTCCATCTGTTTTTAAATTTGCCCAGGATACGAGAGAGTTATGAAGTCTCTCATTTGTTTGTTGAGTATCCATAGACAATTCTAATTGTCTGTAATTCTACAAATTTTTATGAAAATCGCATGCGGTTTTGAAGCATAAAGAAATGGATTCTATTTTAAATAGAAGGATGGGGGATATTAAAAAGACTGGTAGTGTTGAAACTCAGACACAACCATCGCCACTGCCACCATCCTTAAAACTTCCATCTGGAATAGTTATTATATGTCCTCATACAATTCAACTATTTTCAAGGAATTCCCGGAATACCACGATTTCTGATGATACAATTCAATCTATTAATTTAATTGCAAAATCACTTCTTAATGGAACTGACTCCAATGGATGGAGAAAAATTCCCACAAGAAATCATTTAGCAGATAATAGTTCCTTAACATTTCGCACTAAAAATTATAATTCACCTACAAATAAAACACCCAATTATCAACAGAATATTAAATATAGTAATCATAATTCTAATGGTCTATATCCTCAACATAATCAAGTAAAATATCCATCACGAACAAATTATCAATCTAATGAATATCGCCCTGCTCCTCAAAAATATGTTAGTCGTTTTCAAAATTCTGAGAAATCTATGGATTCTCAGATACTTAATACAATAATTTTAGGAAAATTAAATAAGTTTTCACCTCAAAATTATGATGAAATAAAAGAATTTTTGGAACAAATTTTGGATTCTGGACAAACAGATTTTCTCAAAGATTTTATGAAATTAGTTTTTGAAAAAGCTGCGACCGAACCTATTTTCTGTGCTCTTTATGCTCGTCTTTTAGGAGAATTGAGCACGAATTATTCAATTCTTATAAATGAAATGGAATTTCTATATAACACATTTATTCATATTTTTGATGAAATATCTGAAGAATCATCAAAAACATATAATGAATTAGTTGATGCGAATAATGAAAAAACCTATCGTCTAGGATATTCGCAATTTTTAACAGAATTAATGCCCTATTCCGTGGTAAAGCCTGAATTTCTGCTAAAAGTTATTCAGGCTATTTTGGATAATTCTCTTAAGATTGTTCGTCAGCCAAACAATATTCGGCTTGTTGAAGAATATTCAGATTGTTTGGTTCGTATTTTAAAAAGTATCATTAGAACCAAAAATGTAGAACTTATTTCTAATCTTTCTTCAGGTGATATTTTTGAAAAAATTAAAACACTTTCAACTAAAAATGTTGATTTTAAAAGTCAGTCAGCAAAAACACGTTTTAGTTGCTTAGATATTATTGAAATGTTAGAGCATAAAACAGATTTTTAATAATTTGTGTGGGTGCTTATGCTAGTTCTGGTACCCTATGACAGAATGTTTTTTGGTCTCAAAAAAATCCATAGGACATTCTATAAATCCACTGTGATTATCCATTGAACTATACCAGAATTGAGCATATAAATTTTTGCCATTTGGACGAATATTAAATCCAATACAATATTGAATTGTATGTGTTAAGCTGTTTTTATCTGGAAAATAAAAAGGTTCAGTAAAATGAGTTATTAGTAATTTTTCATCTTTCAGTGCTAAAAATACTAAAAAATGAAAATATCTGCGAAGTCCCTTGCCATCAGGTGGATCCAAAGATAAATGGGTGACACAACAAAATTTATTTGGATTAATAGGTGAATTGTATTTAATAAGACAACTTGAACCACGCATATAACGAAATATTTCAGGAAGATTTTCTTGAATATATGTTATCTGAAGTTTATTATCAGCTTGTAAAGAGCCGACTTGAAAAGGCCACCAGGAATAAATAATTTGAAGGGTTTGGCTACCACGACCATCACCATAAAAAGGTATCCAGTTCTTCTCACAACAATTGTTATCAGGCGGTTCTAATATCTGAAGATTTGTAAAAATCGGTTGATTTCCCAATAAAGTATCAAAAATAAGATTCCCCCTAACAATCCTATTAATCCCATCACCACTCCATTGTTGCTGGGTTGCCCAGAATTCACAGCAACCATTTGAATCTTGAATTAGACGTATATCTTCTAATCCAAAACATCTCGTCGCAACAGTTTTATTATCCCAAAAATTTTCCTGGACAAATTTCTGGGTTTCTGGATCACTTCCTAGCCAATAAATTAGATTTTTAGAAATATATTTCTCCATAGATGGTATTGAATTTAATAGGTCATCATAGACATAATTTACATATCTAACGCATAAAATATTTTCAGGTGGATAAAAACACATTGACGAACTGTGCAGTTCTTCATTTTCAATGCCACACTTTTTAAATATTAACCACTCGGTATCACCTGGAATTTTATGACTAAAAAAATAAAAATTTGTATATATGAACAGTGTATTACATGAACCCTTCATATTCAAATATTGAATAGCATATTTAGCACCAGCTAAAACATTTTTTCTATAAATATGCTCATCAAAAATTCTTTCAAAAATAAATTCATTAATATATAAAAGATTATCATACGATTTTTCTGTTTCATTGTCTATTTTTTTTATCCACTGAGATGCTTTTTCATGATTTTTATTCATTCTATAAAAACGAATAAGTAGGATAATTGGATCAATATATTGTGGCCATACCTTATAAAATTTTTTAAATAAATCTTCTTTTTTCTGAATAATTTGATAGTCATTATTATCAATAATATTTTCTTTGGAAAATTCCTCCTGAAACTGTTTAAAAGCAATTTTGTAGCTTTGAGATAGTTCCATGATTTAAAAAGATAATTCTTTTAACTCTTAGGTGATTAATATCATATTCCTGATATGATTAATTACTATATTAATTATTTTGATCAAAAACCTAATGAATTTCTCTATCTTACTTTGGCATCCTGGATTACTCATAATCATTCAATTACTCTAACATTATATATTAATGTTAAAGATGATGCAAAAATGAAACAGTTTCTTGCGCCATTTCTGGATAAAATTAATATTATTCATACACTACCACCTGATAATTATAAACTTTTCCCAAGTTTTGCCGTTATACTAAATAGCTTTACTAAAGTTCAACAGGCAATGGGGGATGAAAGAGATCCAACTTTCTTTAAAGCTAACGATAATTTTTTTAAAATAGTATACACTTCAACTGACCAATTTCAAAGAGAGATTGATATACCAACGGATGTGCTTTTAATCCCACCGTCATTTGTTGATTTATTTCCAGTTCTATGGGAAAAAAAATCAATTCTGGGATATTATTGGAATCTCCATGTTTCACCCTTTTTATCTCATCTCAGCAAAGTTGATTCATTTTCGTTTTGTCTTTATGGTTCAAAAGCAAAATATTGTGATGGTATGATTCATAATATTAAGATAGCACGAGAACTATTTCCTAATTTCCATATTTTTCTATTTGTCCGAAATGATGTTCCTGAAGAATATATTGACAAGTATACTCAAATAGGTGGTGAAATTTTACACCTGTATTATATTGAAAACTTTAATGTTATGATGCTTTATCGTCTATTTTTAATTAATCACTATCAGGTCAAATCTGTCTTTAGCAGAGACGCAGATAGTCGGCTCTGCCAAAGAGATAAGCAATGTATTGAACTATTTTTAGAAAATAGTACAACAGTAGCATATCCGAATAAAAATTTTCAGGTAATTCGTGATCACTATTTCCATAAATCCAAAATAATGGGTGGAACTTTTGGATGGAAAGATATACAGAATTGCCAAAAACCGAATATGTTTTTTCTATTTCAACAGTGGTTAAAATTACATTCTTTGACAATTGAAAATATACAAGAATATGGAACAGATGAACAATTTCTACAACATTTTTATATTGAATATTATAACAATCTATATATACAAACGAACATAACAGCCTATAAAAATGAGATTACATTTAAAATGCCCCAAAGTAATCAAATTGAACTTACTCACAATTTTATTGGTAATACATGGGAGATAAATAACAATACAAGTTATCCGCTTTTTTCATACTATAAATTTCCTGTTGAAGCTCACATTCAATGGCTTTTTCAAGAAAATCAATGGGATATTCTCAGCAGAATGGAATTAGATGGATTCTATGAGTGGGACTTTCTAAAAAATTTTCAGAACGTAACTGGAGGCGGAGGACTCTATGGGCTTAAAAATATAATTGAATATTTTTATTTGGGGCAGATTAATAGCACTTTACCAGATTCATGTAATAAAGCACGGAAACTACTAGGTTATTTTCATAATTCAGTGTGTATGGATGAAAATACATACAAGAACGCGAATAAGCTTTTTGCCAAGTCAGCTAAATTAGAAGGAACACGATTCATAGCCACTACTAATCCAAATCGTATTTCAAAAGATTCATCTGAATGTGTAATTATTTATGGCGATTATCCATATTATGCAAAAAATCTTTGGACTGACAAAATACCAAACAGGATTTACAGAAATATTATGTTTTATAATGAAAATCTTGGTATTCCAATCACATGGGAATATGAATCATGCTGGGAACCAATTGATAGAATTTATGTACTCAATCTTGAAGATTGTCATGATAGATGGATAGCTGTCTTAGGCGAATTAGCTAAAATGGGGGCTCCATTACATCGTGTACATCATTATAAAGCAAAGAGGGCACAACCACGAGGAGATAAACTTCAAATATATTCTGGAGCTACTAAAAATCATTGTGATTGTGTCAAGGAATTTATTGAGAGTGGAGATAATTACTGTTTAATATTGGAGGATGATTTTATGTTTTGTTCAGATTATGAAAATAATAAACGGACTCTTAGTGAATTTTTTAAGAGAAGATATGATTTTGATTTATGTATGATTTCTTATTCTAAGATTGGAACAACAGAGGAAAAAGATGATATGATTTTTTTATCACGTCAGGCTTGTACTACAAGTTCAGGGTACATACTTAAAAAATCTACGGCGGAAAAGATTTACAATGTTTTGTTTGAAGGATATACAATGATGCTTAAAACAGGTAATTATAATACATTTTGTTGTGATAGATATTGGTCCAAAATTCAAAAAGATGATGGATTTTTTCTTTTAAAAGACAAACTGGGTTATCAGAGAATAATGTATAGTAATATCACTGGTCTTCAGAATATGTATCTTGACTAAAAAATTGACGGGATAGGGGTGTATAGTTGTGTTAGGAGTAAAACATAGAAAATGATTTCAAATTCTAGAATGCCGCTAATCACACGTGGTCAAACGGAAGCAAATAGTTCAGTTGCGGCTTCTAAAAATAAGAAGAATTCTAATGATAAGAAGCGTCAAGTAAAGAAATCAGGAGGAGGACACGGAGGACGCGATGATGATAGCGTTGATTCACGTGGTAATCTTCGCGGATTTATTGATTATGATGAATCTGATCAGGAAGTAGCGGTTGTTTCAAAGGAAAAGCGGCGTCAGCAGGTGTCTAATAGAAATAATATGAAGAAGTTTGGGGGAGGTAAACAGCAAAATGATAGTGAAGATGATGAAGTTCCAAACTTTGAAAAATATAGTAATAAAAAGAATCAGGTTGTTAAACCTTTTACTTTAAATACAAACTCAAAGACTTCAAAATTGGGAATGAGTAAAAAGACAAATGGGGCCCCAACTGGAGGTCTTTCACGTCTTAAGAAATTTGCTGATTTGAAAAAGAATAAGAAAGATGAAGATGAGGATGAAGATGAGGATGAAGATGAGGATGAAGATGAGGATGAAGATGAGGATGAGGATGAGGATGAGGATGAGGATGATGAAGATGAAGACTATGATAATGATGTAGATAGTGAAGATGTAGATGATGAAGACTTTGATGATGACGATGAAGATGATGATGAAGATGATGATGATGATGATGAAACTAGTAAGAATAAAAGCAAAAGTGCCTCAATCTTCTTTACATTTGGGGATGATATGTCAGGGCGTATGGTTCCACAGCGTCATAATCTCAAAAAGGAATCATCTGATGTTCGTAAGTTCGTAAAACTCCTTACAGAACCAATGGAGGATAATACAATTGATACGCAGATTGATCAATTCAAGGCATTATCAGATGATAAACAGAAAGAGCTACTACAAGCTCTGGAGCGTCGTCCTACATCAACGGATACAGGAGTGAATCTAATGCTACGAATCCTACAACTCAAAGTTCCACATGAAGTTCAGGCTATGGTTCTGGCCAAGTATAATGCTCTTCAGGCACTTGATCCAAGTAGCGGTGAATATTACAAGATGCGTAATTGGCTTGATAAGGCAGTTAGTGTACCATTTGGTATTTTTAAGGAAATGCCTGTAAATTTGGATGAAGGCACTGAGAAATGCGGACTTTTTATGGAAAATTCTCGCAAGTGTCTAAATGAAGCAGTATATGGTCAGGATGATAGTAAACTCCAGATTCTACAGTTCATATCTACAAAGATAGCTAATCCTTCAAGCCGTGGTTTAAGTCTTCTTCTGGTTGGCCCTCCAGGTATTGGTAAAACGTCGCTAATTAAAAATGGAATTGCTAAATCACTCGGTTGGCCATTTCAGCTAATTTCATTGGGTGGTGACAGTGATGCATCAACATACACTGGTCATCAACTTGTCTATGAAGGCAGTCATTCAGGTAAAATTGTTAACTCACTAATTAATGCTAAGTCCATGTCACTAGTACTTCTCTTTGATGAGTTGGATAAGATTAGTGCTACACCAAAAGGCGAGGAGGTTCAGAATCTTCTAGTTCATCTTACAGATCCTGTACAGAATTCTGATTTTGAAGATAAATATTTGGCGGGACTTCCAATTGATTTGTCCAAAGTAATGTTTGTATTTTCAGCAAATGATATTTCAAAGATTGATAAAGTTCTATTGGATCGCTTAACTGTTGTTCAGCTAGATGGTTATGATATGAAACAGAAAATCACTATTGCTGAAAATTATTTGCTTCCTGCTGCTCTACGAGAGGTTAATTTGACGGAAAAAGTGGCTATTTCACGTGAAATTTTACAGTATGTCGTTGATCGTTACGCAAAAGAAGAAAAAGGTGTTCGTGAACTAAAGCGTTGTATTGAACAGATTGTCCAAAAAGTTAATATGCTTCGCATGTTTAATTCTAAGGACCTGCCATTTCATATTAAAGATTTTATTCTACCGTTTGTAGTTAAGAAGGAACATGTGGATTTATTTGTAAAACGTAAAGAAGATCCTAATGCAGCACCAATGGGAATGTACACGTAGACTTTTGGGTATATAGGACATGTATTATGAGTCCAAATCTATGGGCTGTAAGACAATTCTTGATTATTTTTAGTTTAATATTCTTCTAGTCAAAGACTATTTAGGATTATTTGCGATTACGTGTGTATGAACTCTTATTTTTTCTATGAGTTCTGTTTCTTCTATGTGTTTTACGTCTTGAACCACCTTCACTTTCTATCATCATGTTATTAGTTACTGCAGGGGCAGGGGCAGGGGCAGGGGCTGCTGATGCTGATGAATTAACACCCAAACCCGATAAATTATGACGATATTGATTTAATGCTGAGCGAGCTAAATAATTATAGGCCTTTGCTAACTTGTATTGTTCCGTAGCTTTTGCTCTTAAATTTTTACTGATACCTTTTGTTTTGAGAGCTGCTACAGCTTCCTCTTTTAGAGCCTGAGCCTGTTTTAAATATTGTTCATGACGTTGTATTGCACTTTGAACATTAGGAAGTTTTGTACTATTAGGTATCATAGGTGTTGAAGAAGTAACTGAGCTGGCTGAAGTATTTAGAGGAATTAAGTTAACCTGACTCGTAATTTCCGCAATAGTTTTTTTGTTTTTCTCTTGCTGAGCTTTTTTAGTTGCTTTAGCAGTATTTTCAGCAACAGTTAAGGATTCAGCATATCCTTCAGGAGCAAAACTTTCTTCAACAACATAGTCATTTGAATTAACATTTATTGCATTGTCTGGAGCAACATATATGTCAAGAGAATTTTCTAGTAAAAGTTTTTCAGCTCTTTCTCCTAGAGCTTCTAATTCCTTAGGTGTTATGGAGGTAAAACCAATGATTTTACGAAGTCTAGCTAGTTCTTTCATTAATTCAACCTTATATTCTAATTTTTGACTGCGCGTTCTTGGTTCATATTTTTTAAATCCAGATGGAATATCATATGGTGCAGAGGATTTATCAAAAAAAATAACTGGCATTCTCTATATATTAACTGATAAATTAACTACCGATGGCTCGTGCGATTGCGACGGCGGCTCGTACGATTGCGACGGCGGCTCGTACGATTGCGACGGCGTCGGCCACCTAGAATTGGTAATTTAGGTCCACCACCTGCCCCACTTTCTTCTAATCCAAACTCACGAGCTTGTTCAGGATGATCTCTTACAATAGCATTAACATCTCTATCCTCTGAAATTGTAATTGTCATACTTACAGGATAACTTTTCTTAGTTGTAAAAAGTCCAAAAAAAGTAGGTTCATTAACATTCTCAATAGCTTGACTATATAAATTAGTAGGAGGTGCTGAAACTATAGATTCTCCATGTGTTTTTTCAGCTTTTTTAGCATCCAAATAGGTCAGAAATACTTTACGCGCAAGACCATCTAATGCTGCTTTCGTTCCAACAGTACCGAGTGAAGTACTACCAGTTCGCCTGTATTGTGTTTTATACTGCTTTAAAGCTTCACGAAATTCGTATACTAAATTAACAAGCATTTCACCTGTTTCTTCTCTTTTTCTGGCAGCAGAATGTAATGCACTTGGGCCTGAATATACACCTGTGTATGTAGGTTTAGATGCCATTTCTAAATTACTACTATATTTAATACCTGGCACAATTATGAAGATACATACAAATAAATATAATTACTTTGGTTAAATTTAGGTTCAGGCAAATACATACTGCTCTCATCATCCATCCACCACCACCGTCCATTTATTGGATTACAAAATTGTGCTGTATAATGACCACCCATATGACTTCCATGATGATCTACAACACCACGTAATTCGTAAACACTGTCAAAACCACTACCTTCCAAACCAGCACAATAAGGTTCAAAGAATATATTTAAATCAATTGTTTTTGCTTCGGGGACACTATTCATAATTTTTCGCCCATCTGGTGTAAACCGCTTTATACACACAAATAGATTTTTGGGAACCCGAACAAGTGAATAATTAATAGTTGCTTTAGTCCGTAATGGTTTACAATATTCACATGCATAATCATCAAGTTCCTCAACTTTAAAACAGGTCTTTATCCATTCCTGAAAAGGTTTTTCAGGATCCAAACAATCAACTTTAAGAACATTAAAAGGTTCATAGGAGTCACTGAATAGTTTACAGGACTCACAACGAACTGTCTTTTTTAGTAAACCAAAGAACAGATCAGCCACCTTAGAATTATTATTTTTTATAAAATTTTTCCAACTATCACATGCTTGAATTTTATTGGAATGTGATTGATTTGATTCATTAGAAGAGTTTTTCTGTTTTAGCGCCTCGTGAAACATGTCAAGTAGATAAACAAGAAATTCATGTGCATCATTTTGTATTGGCATCGCAAACATGTCCCAAACTGTCCCCTTTACGCATTCTTTAATCATATTCATCCAACCAAATGGCCTTACAAATCCTGGATGACTTGCTGACCAAAGAGATTGTAGTAAATCTTTGTATCCGCATAGTATTTTCATTTCTTTATTATCATTATCTGTAAAACTTTCTGAGAGTACATAGGCAGACCAGTTTCCACAGGCACGAAGGATTTGTAGGGTGCTATTTGCATAACAAGTATTACCTAGATTGGCTATTCCTAGAATTCCCTTCAGATCCGTTCCAGAAATATCTGGAGGTAGACTAACTGGCTGTGGACGTTGAAAACGGGGACGAAATTGATAGCGTGCTCTCATGGCCATCATACGTTGCTCCATATTTTTCTCGGACTCCTGGGATTGCTCGGACTCCTGGGATTGCTCGGACTCCTGGGATTGCTTGGGCTCCTGGGATTGCTCGGGCTCCTGGGATTGCTTGGGCCCCTGGGATTGCTCGGGCTCCTGGGATTGCTCGGGCTCCTGGGATTCCTGAAACTCTTCGTCTTTATCATCAAGCAAAGGCAACTCTTCTTCAATTAACGGGTATGGTGTTTGTGTACGGCTTGGAATGAAATTAATATGTGGACTACTTGATTCTTCACTTTCTTCAGGTTCATACCTTATTTCCGTATCCATTGGTTATTTTCTTATAAATATAAGGGCTTAAGTCCTTAAAACATAATATATTAAATGGCTAATTCAAATTCAAATTTTTTACGAGCGCGTGTAGTGCCGAACAATATGAGTGGATATCAATATATTTATGGTGTTGGTCTTCTGGATGATATTCATAACTACTTTCCAGAATTCATTTATAATCAATCAAGATTTCAAAGACCCAATGATATTTTTAATTATTTGAATCAAAATTTAAGAATGTTTAGTGGATTTGCTGAAGCACAGGAAATGTATTATCGTCATAGATATTCAGGTCAAACCTGTCCGCACTGTAATCACAGTCTTTATCAAGAAAATGAGCAAAGTCAGGGTCATCAGCAAAATACAGGTATTCCCCGAAGACGTGGAATATCAACACGAACTATAAATACTACTACGAATACACAGTCAAATCAACGCAGTACAGCCTCTGCTCCTGCTCCAGCCCCTGCCTCTGTTCCAGCTCCTGCCTCTACTCCTGCCTCTACTCCTGCCTCTACTCCTGCCACTGCCCATAATTCCCAAACACAACAACAAAGAGCTCGTACATTACCAATTCAGCGTATTCCAATAATTACATCTCAGTATTTAGGATATGATAATAACAATCATAATTTATTGACAAATATACTTAATGATCCTCTTCTTTCCATCTTTCCAGAATTATCAGTTCTTCCCCTAAATATTTCATTTTCAAGAGATAATCTTCAGCCAGTTATTGTACGGCCAACAACTGAACAGATAGAAGCAGCAACTAATATTCATACTATTGATACGGCTAATAACAGTGGTGTATGTGCTGTTTGTTTATCCGGATATGAAATTGGCGATGAAGTTCGTTCAATTAATCATTGTAATCATACATATCATAAAGAATGTATTGATCGTCACTTTGAAGGATCCGTAAGATGCCCATTGTGTCGGCATGATATTCGCGAAGTACCACAGAATAATACCACAGGTTAATAAAAAAAAAGGATAAGATAGATATGAGTTTTATTGCTGGCGCTCCCTACACATCATCTCAACCAGATACAAATCAACCAACTGTTACTTTTCCAGGTGGAATAGGTTCATTATCAGCTGGAGAAATACGTATACCCCTCAGTGGAGGTCGTAGCCGTCGTCGCAGCACCCGCAGCACTCGCAGCACTCGCACCCGCCGCACTCGCAGCACTCGCAGCACTCGCAGCACTCGCAGCACTGTTAGACGTAGAAACTAATTGTTTTAGTTTTTCAAGATAAAGAATTCCATCCATAAGTTCTTCCTGAGCATGATTAATCCAATCAAGAACGCTCAAATCTGTTCTATCAAGAGTCGTTCCATACTTGCTGAAACCAAGTAGGGAACGTTTCTTAAAATTATTAATAACTGAATCAACAATTGTATCACGGGGGATCACAATTTGTGCAACAATTGGTTTATTGGTAGATGTTGCCATTTTTCCTACCTTGGATGTCAAGCTAAGATTTCCGTCAATTTTTTGCATATCTTAGACAACCAAACATTTTAGATTAAATAAAATTTATATTTTTTTGTTAGAAAGTATATTATATAGTGCGTTTCTTTTAGGTAATTTATATATACAATAAAAGAAATGCAAGAAGAAGATAACCGAAAAACTATATTTGTTTTTTACACTATTAATTCAAACGATTTTAGCCTTAATATAGACAATAAAATACCAACTGGATGGGAATGGCTTGGTACTGGACTAACATATCCCATATATAATACGGAAAATTGGAATGGTTGGCTTAAACAAATGTATGTAAACATTTTTGGACCACCTACAAAATACAGGTCCGAAACTCAATTTATAGGACCTATAGAAACAATGGAGAATATGAAAGAATATCTAAATACAAAATTTTATTCATTACAAGAAAGAGGCATGATAAAATTTTATAAAATACAAGAAACATTTCATCCTGTACCAATATAAATTTTTAACAATCCATTTACTCTGCTTATAATCTATTTGCCTGAACAACACCAGTATTTAAATCATAAATTCGTGCTGAAGGTATTTCTCCATATCCCCATCCAGGTTCAGCTTCACCTGGACGACTTGACATTGGTCCTAATTGATTTGGCTCAACAAAAGGAAGTTCAACTATAGGAGGTGATGGCGGAGCAGCAACAACAGGTGTTTTTTTCCGTGGATCTTTAGCAACGCTATATAAGGCCGATGCTTTTGCTGTTAATTTTGTTAAAATTTCCTGTTCTTCAGGTGTTAAAGCATCTCTACAAGGAATAAAATCTTCTTTTAATTCAGGTGTCGTAACTGGTTCAACAGGTAGGATAGGTAGCGATAGTTGAGGTATTTTGGATGCAGAGGGTGCTGGTGCTGG
>Ga0214923_10003525_pt1 | contig 19572 bp, 20 predicted proteins | sample LL1510_MetaG_FD_177993 | JGI IMG/M metagenome (GOLD analysis project Ga0214923, IMG submission 177993) | Freshwater microbial communities from Lake Lanier, Atlanta, Georgia, United States - LL-1510 | ecosystem: Environmental > Aquatic > Freshwater > Lake | place: USA: Georgia | collected...
AACGCGCAAAGCGCAAAACCCCCAAAAAATCTCGCGATTATTTCAATCGATTCGCGGAACTTTCCCACTTATAAATTTATCGCTCGCTAAAATGTACCGCTAGATAATCTATTGTTACTTCTGAATGACGCCGGGTTTTCATTCATCCCAATCCCTCAACTTTAATTTTATTATACATTTAGAGCATACGTACTCTTCTTTATTTTCTTCTGGTTCCACCCACCTCAGTAATTCAGAAGTATTGTCGCATGTCGCACACACATGAATTTTTTTACATCTGTTACATGTATATAAACAGGTGCTCACCTTCTTACAGCTTTTACATTTCTTGCTCTCCACTATCACCGTTTCCATCTACCCCCGGGGGAGATAATCGGGCAGCCGCTTTATTGAAAAACCTCGCCGCGGAAACGCCGTGCGTGTTCATCATCTGAAAACAAGACGTAGAGAAAGACAAATAGTATAAAAATATCTGCGTAGTTCGTCTTCATCTATTACTCCTTCATCTTTTTTCGCGGCACCCATGCCGCATCAGAACCTGCGACCTCCGTCGGCAGCACCTTCTGGTAATAGGCGTAATACGCATTTTTCGCAGGCATCTCTGGCAGCACCCAAAAGATTGCAGAAAGAAACGTCCTCTTCTTCTGGCGCGCCGCCGCGTCATCGGCAGGCACTAGCTCCTTAATCGCTCTAATGACCTGCAGCTTACTTTTAAGAAGCGCCTCAGTCGTATCATACCCCGCATTCGCCAGAGCATTGAGCTTACTCTTATATATCTTCTGTGTGTTGACAGACAGCTCCTTGTTTCTAAAAGTATCAGGCAGAGTGAACGGCATTCTACCTGATGCTGAGATTTTATGCGGCGCACCAACTCAATTTTACCCCCCCGCAAAAAATCTCCACCCGGAGTATATGGAATCAGAAACCGATGAATGCCAGGGATGCGGGGAACTGTTAGAAGTAGAAAACCTTCTCGTCACAGAGTGTGACAGTATACTCTGTCATGCATGTTTAATGCATCACAACTGCGATGAATGTTTCCCATCAGAAGCAGACAGTGACTCTGATTATGACCCCACAACCACTTCTTGCTGCGAAGATGAATTGGAGATTTCTGAAATAGAAACTTCTGATGAAGAGTGAGAGCGACGTTTTGCCCATCTCCGAAGATTTGCTTCCCTTATCTTCTGCCGAGCTGCTGGGGTGTGTTTAAGACCCAACATGCGCGGAGTCGCTCCACACCAAGCACAATTGTACCCACCGGGGCCATCTTCATTTGGTTCATTCCAAATATAAGAATTTAATTCTGCGGCCCAGAACCTCTCCAAGTGATTTAAGAGAACATTAGGGCCGGAGTATAAGTTTTCTACAGTAAACCCTTCTGCACCGTACAAGCGTATTGCTCGATGTAGAGGGAGGTCTAATCCCCTCTTAGCATCGCGTTGGTGACGGGCCCAGCGTTTACCGGGAGTGTCATGTTGCGTTGTTTGTCCCACGTACCTCTTTCCAGACTCAATGTGAGTGAGGAGATAGACACAACCCATTTTATTTTTTGCATAGATTATTATTTTCAAAACAGAGGCGTTCAGAAGCGTTTAGAGGCGTAATATTATTTTTCAAAAAAAGGGATTTCAAAAAAGGGGAAAGTAGTTTGGCCAAATTAAAAGTTCAAATACCCCCCCCCCCCACCAAAAAATAAAAAAGGGAGGGGGGGGGTATTTCACATTTTATTTTTCAGGAAGATGTTTCCTCTTTTAAACGAGCCCTATATCGCTCTAAATACTCTTTTTGTTCCCTCTCACATTTCCTTTCGTATTCTGCCTCTGCTTCTATTCTAGCTTGCTTCTGTTCCATTTCTAATCTCCTCTTCTCATCTTCTAATTCTTTCAGATGTGCCCTCTTCTTCTTTGCCAAAGCAATATCATAAGCAGCAAGTACCTTCTCATGTTCACTTCTCATTTGTGCATCATGCTTCTTAGCTTCCTCCAAATCTGCTACTAACTTCCTATATGCAAGAGAGGTTGGTTTAGCATTCTCTATTTTGTCGCGTACTTCTTCAATGGATTTACTATATTGTTCATCTTGTGCCTCTAACTTTGCTACTTCTTGTAGCTTCTTTGCCTCTAAAGCAGAGATTTTAATATCAAATTCCTCCATTGCTGCCTTTTTCTTTGCCTCCAATGTAAGAAGTTTACTATCATAAGAGGCATTAGTTGCTTCAATAGCTTTAGTAATCCGCTGCCTCTCACTGCAGTAATATTTATATCCGCTATTACCTTCTACATCTTTTGGTATTGCGTCAAAAGCTTCTATTTGTACTCTAATACTCCTTTCAATCTGCTCTATCTTCGTTCCACTCTTAACTAAATTATCCATTGCTGAAATAAGTTGGGAATCAGACATTTGGGTTTCTACCTTATAGTATAGATTTTTTTTTAAGAAGAAACCCCCCCCCCCCCCCAAAAAAAAAAAAAAGTAGGGGGGGGGGTATTTGGAGCCGGGGTTTTGCCAAACTACTTTCCCTTTTTTGAAATTCCCTTTTTTTGAAAAAATACTCTGGAGTCGTCTTAGACCTCTTAATGATACGCTTTAGAAGTTCCCTATAACTTTTATGACACCCTATAGTCATAAACACTTTACTGCACTTCTTTACACTTCCCTTTTTACTCCTCCTCTCGTCTCGTCTTAGACCTCTTAATGATACGTTTTAGAAGTTCCCTATAACTCTCGCGACACACTATAGTCATTACAACCCTAAATCACTCATGTAGACGATTGTAACACTCTTTTGTTTGAAGATTAGCGAAAGCTCTTCGCGTGTAATTTCCTCTGTTGTTAGACTCCCAACCAATAGCACGTAATGAACCCTGTCCAGTGGTAATGGGCGTACTCCCAGCCTACATGTTTCCTTCATCTCCAAAGTGCGTCGCTTTACTGCCAGCTCATGGGTCTTATCCACTCGCTTTGACATCTTACGGAGCACAATGGGGTAATCATCCCCCAATGAGGGTTGAATAGTACAATGTATCGTGCTCCATTTACTATCACTGTTTGCATAGCAACAATCACACGTGCTGTTCTTCTGCTTCGCACTCCAGTCACACATGCATTTGTTCTTACTTGTAGATATGTCTACGTCCCAGTCCCCCACTTCAAACTCTACACCATAGTGTTCCAAGTGCTCGTGAGAGTCTAGCGGTGCGAGATAGAGGCTGAGCTTCTTTGCGTTCTCGTCGTTGAGGAAGAGCTTCTGGATTTTATTACGAGCAATAAGAGAAGCGGCCATGATACTAATGATGACGTGGAGGGGGGCGTGTAAATTTTACCGCGCTGCGCCGACCCAAAGCCCTACCCCTATTTCTTATTAATGGAGGAGAAGTTCTACTCACTTTGTGACGTGTCTGGTGAGTGCTTGCTATTGTGCTCGAACAACTATAGAACGCGGATGACTAAAAGCGTCTGCCGACGAACTGGTGTACCGTGGGAGCCAGCTAGAAAGAATATGGCAGTAGTAAAATATTTATATTTGAAACGCAATCCAGACGTTGACGCCAACTACAGTATTAGCCTAGTGTGCAATAACCAACAATGTATAAATGCGGACCACGCCCGGCTCGGCGTATTAAACCCTCTAATGTTTCACACCCCCTAAGTAGAATGCTTGTACGCTGGTCGCACTGCTACGATATAGAACTCTTGGGGGTGGGCAACTCCATTAAGCTGATAGTACCACTCTACTGTCTCCGACCCACTGACAACTTGCTTGTGCAATCTGTAATATACAAATCAAACGAGCTGCATATTGCTGCGGACATCTTACGCAACCCCTTCCTCTCACCGTACATTTCCCCGGCGCGCATTGAACCACCGGAGAGTGAGCCGCAGCTCCGCTAATACTTTTTATCGTCAAGCAGCAGAGTCGCGTAGAGGGCGGATAGAGCGTAGTAGGCGCGGCCAGCTGGGGTAGGCAGGGGGTGGGTGAGCGGCATAGTATTGTCGGCGCGTAGGATGTCTAACACCTCTTTTATAACTGCAAGTATCTCTTGTGTCGTGGGCATCGTATACTCACTGACAAGATATTTATTCGAAACTAACTACGAAGTTTCCTGCTGGTTGCTGGGGGGCTTCTACTTTGACTTTCGTCTTAACAACGATGCGTGCGCCCACCCTCTCACACGATATAATCTCACCCACCTTCTCCGAGATATTAATTAAATCAACTTTGAATGTGTACGTAGATGCCGTCTCAACTACTTCAGTATTACTGGGAGTGGTGGAGATGGTGCGGGGGCGGGGCATTCTAGCTCTGCCGGAGATTTTTAGTTTCCTAACACTATATATGGCGTCTTAGTCAAGCCAACAGCGGCTGCTGGGAGATGATTCGCAGTAGCACCGCAGAGATTTTGACCATAGTTTAGAGTCACTGTTCCGGCACCGGTGCGTTGGATTGCTAGATACTGTGTCGGAACGCCATTGGTCGTTCTGGCCCCCTCAGAGATTAGGAGGGAATTATATACAGCGACAGATGTGATTGGTGCGGAGTTGGCCATTCTTATACAGCACTTGGCAAGTGTGCCTGTATCGGCCGTAGCTGACGTGTATTGTAAGACGGAGTTACTAACTGTGATTGCTTGTGTCCCAACAGTATTACCAAGATTTATTAGAGGTTGGACTGCTGATGATGTTGACGCCTGTATGACAGAGCAACCAAAGAGAGAGATACGGCCCGTGCCCGTTGTAGTAATCATGGTTGCAGCAGATATTAAAGCGGGATTATTGGTAATCTGTGTGTTGACGAAGTTTAGGGAACAGTTAGAGCAAATCACAGCAACAGAATCGCTCATGTAGATAAGAGAGTTTTGGATTGTCATGTCGCCATTACCACCTACAGATGTATCAGTTGCTGATATGGCATTAACACCCACGCCGGGCACAATCAGACAGTCTGTTAGAACAAATGATTGCGACTTTGCGACAGAGTTGGTATAGACAATATTGGTGAACTGCACAGAAGAAAGGCCCCCCACTACTACGAGTTGAGACGTTCCAGTCATGTCCACCGTCACCGTTCCATTAATAATAGTTGCGGTGCTGAGACTGGTAGAGCCCCCCACTATATAAATATTATCTCTTGTCATACTGACGTTCTCTGTATATGTTCCAGCAGCTAGAGTGATAATAACTTGATTAGAGTCAGCAATCGCATTTGCTGCTGTCATGGCTGCGCTGATGGTTTTGTAGGGGTTTGAAATGACACCCGTCCCCGTGGCATCAGAGCCTGATACGTTGCTGACATAGATGTTGTAGGAGAAGGGTGTCCCCCCAGCGCCAGTAGCGGAGATAGTGATGGTGGGATTCTGAACGCCAGATGCATATGTCGTGAGAACGCCGATTCCCGTGCCGGCGGCAATAGTGGTAGAGAAGGTGCCCCCATTCACGCTCGTGACGCCACTCTGTGCAAGGGCGGTAGTAGCACTGGCGAGAGCAGTGCCCGCAGTGATGCCCGCAGCATCTGCGGATGCTTGAGCAGTGGCAGCGGCAGCGGCAGCAGCAGAAGCAGTTAGACCAGCAGATGTAGCAGAGAGCGAGGCGGAGTTGGCTACGCCAAAGCACGTTGTAGCTATATCTGTTGATACGCCAAGAGTGGGTGCGGAGAAGGTGGTTACGCCGCCGACAACGGAGGTGGATATGGTTGAGAAGTCGGATGTTACTGTGATTGCACCAGGCGCTCCGTTTACTGAGGTTACAAAGCCAGAGCCAGCTGCCGTTTCTAGATTGATGGTGCCGGGGCTGGGGTTGGTGATAGTTACTGTGCTGCCAGCACTTATCAGCGCGACGACGCCCGTCTGTGCATTTAGAGATGTCACGCCAGTGGCGGGTGGGGGGTATACGACGCCATTGATAGTGCTGACATCAATAATAGAATTGGTACTGAAATTCACGGTGCCAAGAGCGGGAAAGCTCCACCAGTTCGCTGCAGAGAAGGTGCTGAGATTGCCACCGTTAATAGATGATACTTGTAAGTCATTGACGCCAATAATATTATTACTGTTCGCATCTATGGTGGAGATGGCTGGGTCAAGCGACCAGTCTGAGAGACTAGAGATGTTTGCCGTTGTAACGACGGGAATGCCATTGAGCAGCAGCTCCGTGCCACCGGCTGTGGTTAGAGTAGCACCATCGAGCGTGATTATACTTGTTGAGAGCGACGAGATGGTGCCCACCTGCGAGGAGAGGTAGTTTGTATCAAGACTGCTAATGAATGCTTGAAGAGATGATAATGCCTTCGTTGACACAAAATTTGCACCAAGAGAAGAGCAGGCCATCTGCCGCGTCGCAGATATATCTGTCGCCCCAATAGTTGTCGCAGCATTGATACTACCGCTATTCATGTTCAGGTCGTTGCCAGACATATCTACGGGGCCAGCTGCGGGGTACTGCCACCAGTCGGCCGCTTCTGATGGTGCGGAGGCGAGCTTGAAGTAGGGCTCATTACCGCTCGTAAACGTTTCTAAGTTGGGGCTATAGCCAGAGGAGTAGGTGCTTGAAATAGTAGTATAGGGGATGGTATAAGCGGAGGCAAGGGGGGTGGCTTGCTGTGTACTCACCGTGACGGGTGGCGTAGAAAAAAGTGTTGTTGGATGACTATATTGTCCGACATAAGTAGTATAGACTGGTTTAAGAACGGGAGGGGGCGGCGAGGCAACAGGGGGGGCTACAGGTGCGGGGGGCGGCAGTTGGATACTGTATTGTTGTACGACGTGCGGCTGTCTGGGAGTAAAATCTGGGACAATCGTACGCTTGAACATTTATATTAAGCAAATAAAATAAACTGGATTTATTCTTGCCGGGGCTCATGCAGTTGTGCTATGGGGGGCAGATACTGCTGACGCTAGGGTGCCAGATGGATTAGATGCGACACTCTTGAAGTAGTAGGTGGTGCTGGGGGTGAGACCAGTCACGACGAATATTAAGACACCAGTTCCCGTGTAAGTCGTAAATGGTGTAGTGGGGTTAGTTGTCGTCCCATACAGAAGGGAGAAGGTGGGGTTAGGCACACCCGTTATGCCACCTGAGTCATAGAATATCGTGATGCTCGTGCTAGTAGAGCCAGAGCTGCTTGGTACGGGCGGTGCTGAGCTGGGCGGCGTGGGTGCGTTGAGATTGTTGACGATAGGCACGTTGGTGGGCCAGCCAGTGGCGGGGCTGGGGTAGGTTGCATCTGACCAGCAGTAGACGTATTTGGACGGCAGATTGGGGCCGGGTGTGAACGCACTGTTCTTATCGTACACATTCTGCGCCATATTGGTTGCATTAGAGCCCGCCCAGAAGCCCATACCAGAGCACCAATCAGATGGTTGGAGATTGGGATTGCCTGTAGCTGTCTGGAGAATGCTATTAGCAGCGTCAATCGCATTAGCGACATTGTTTGGGTCGTTAGTTGGACTGGTGTTGGGCCAGAAGAGGGGATTCTGTATTGCGGATATGGAGTTGGGAGGGGACCTAGTTGCATATTGGGGGTAGAAGAACGTGTAGGGCGGGCCCGTCTGATTAGGAAGCTGGGGTGTTGGTCCCTGTCCAGCTGCGACAGGGGGGTTGCCACCTGGAATGATATTCCCCTTTGCTAGACCAATATTAATCGTCGTCTTCTTTTGACCCAGCTTCTGCGCCTGTAGAGCGACATACCCCCACTGCGCGAGGAGGTTGTTAAACTTAACACCGCCGGGATAGTAGTCGGCAGACTCGTTGTAAAACTGAACAAAGATGTCGTCAAAGAGGCACATGACGCTGGGGTGGTTGAGCGCAGAAGAGGCGGTGGAGTTATACGTGGCGGCGGACGGCACTATAGTGGAGTTGGTGAAAGCGAACCACGTATTGAGAGCACTATTGGGGGCGGTGATATTGCCGCTGCCCACCGTCAACGCATCACCGTTAATGCTCAGTGAGACGGGTGCATTCCCCAAAAAGCCCGACGGTGAGCGAACTCTGTACGTAGTGGGGATTGCTGCTAGAGCGGCGATGTAGGGGGCGTATTTTGGGTCGGTTGCAGAGGCAGGGAAGGCGGGGGCGGGGTTCTGTGGAGTGGGATATGTGTTGTTGACGTTGGGATTGCCACCTAGCCCCACGTTCTCGAAGTCTAGCACTAGGCCATCGAACGTGGTGTTCCACCCAGTATTGGACCAAGAGAGGGGGTTGGCACCAGGGAGACGTAAATAGCAAGAGCAGAAGGAATTCACAATATCTACAGAGCTGTTATTTGTACCTGGGAAGCCAGGTGGCTGGTAGGGACCGAACAGCCCAAGAATATCCGCGTAGAAGCCACCCCAAGAAATGAGCTTCTTGGCCGCACCCAGACTGGTAAAGAACGCATCTGTGGTGGGGCCATACGCCTGCGAGTAGGGCTGGTCGGCAGTACAGAGGCCAGAGTTAAATGACTGCCCAGCTTGCACTTGGCTCGCCGCAAACATGTAGCCATACTCTTGTGCACCGATTAATGCGGGGTTGGGGGGTGTCTGTGTGCAGCCCACAGCATCTACATTCACGTAGTAATCTATGGCAGTCGCGTAGGGGGTATTGAACCTGGGTCCCTGAATCAAGAAGGGGATGCAGCAGTTGGTTACGAGCGCAGCGGGGGGTGGGGGCACGCTGGTCGCATAAGCAGCAGATACAACAGATGTCTGCGTTCCAGCGCCGTTCTGTGCAACACTCTTGAAATAGTAGTTGGTTGCTGCAGTGAGACCCGGTACGACGAAGGTTAGGATATTTCCCACAGCGGTAGAGGTGCTATATGTGACAGTGGGAGAGGTAGTCGTACCATATAAGACAGCATACGAGAGGGGGGCGCTGCCAGTGATGCCTGTCGTGTTAATAGTCACAGTGATGCTATTCGTGGTTGCGCTCACGAAGGCGGGGACGGTGGGAGGGCCGCTGGGGGGTGTGACAGCAGCGGGGAGTGTAGTGAATGGGGTGACGGTAGACTGCGTTGCTCCTACAGCATTCGTTGCGACGGCCACCACGTTGTATGAGCTATTTGGCGACAGCCCAGTCAGCGTCGTCTCATAGATTGAGAGCTGGGGATTGGGTTTAACGGCGACGGCGGGCGTAGCAGGTACACCGGTGCCCCACAAGAAAGAGAAGGTAATCGGTGCGTCGCCAGTAACACCAGCAGAGCTGAAAAAGCAGACTGCGGTGGTGGAGGTGGGGAAGACATCTGGAGCTGCGGGTGCGGTTGGCGCCTGCGGAGTGGGAGGAGGTGTTGGCTGCGTGGAGTAGGCAGCTGAGGTGGCAGAAATCTTAGAGCCCGCAGAGTTCTGTGCGACAGCAGCAAAGTAATACTGTGTAGATGGCTGAAGAGTGTTGATGGCGAATGTTAGAACATTACCGACTGCGCTAGAAGTTGTATCTGTCAGATTGAGATTTGTGGGAGATGTTCCGTATACAACAGAATAGACGGGGGTGGGTGTGCCAGTAATACCAGTTACATCTATCGTTACTACAATACTCGACGGTGTAGATGAGACGAACGCGGGGACGGTGGGTGCGGCGGTGGGTGGTACATTTCCAGCTGGGAGCGTCTGGAACTGCGTGGAGGCAGATGCGGAACTCCCTATTGCATTGGTGGCGACACTCTGAACGAAGTAGGTGGTATTGGGAGCTAGACCATTAATGACGGCCTGCTCTACAGTGAGATTGGGATTCGCCTGCGTAGCGGGAATGGGAATGGTAGGGGGGTTAGATGTTCCCCAGAGAAACGAATACGTGATCGGGGGCGCGCCAGATACGCCGGCAGAATTGAAATACACTACGGCGGAAGTGGCACGGGGGAATGCATTAGGTGCCTCTGGCGATGTGGGGGGTATAGGTGGCTCTGCGGTAGTAGAGTAGGGCGGGGAGACGGTAGATGAGACGGAGCCCGCCCCATTTTGAGCATTAGAAACAAAGTAGTAGGGGGTGGAGGGGAGGAGCCCACTTATCACGAATGTCAGAATATTCCCAACCGCAGTAGACGTCACCGACTGTAAGTTGATAGAAGTCGGGGAGACACCATATAGCATTGCATAGCCGGGGGTGGGGGTGCCAGTAATGCCCGTAATATCCATAGACACAGATATAGAGGTGGGAGTCGCAGATACGAAGGCGGGGACGGTGGGGGGACCACTTGGCGGCACGCCGCCAGGCGTCTTAGTATTAAATGTTGCAGTGGTGCTCTGCGTGCTGCCGACACTATTGGTGGCGACGCTGCGCACGTAGTAGAGGGTGCCGTTCGTGAGCCCAGTAATCGAAGCCTGCTCTACAGATAGTGTTGGCTCCGGCTGGAATGCTTCTGCGGGGGTGGTAGGGGGGTCAGACAAGCCATATAAGAAAGAGTATGTGATGGGCTGTGTTCCAGTAACAAATCCAGCATTGAAGAAAGCTAGGGCGCTTGACACTGTTGTAAAAGCATCTGGTGGGGGTGGTGCCGACGGTGCCACGGGGGCCGGGGGAATCTGAGATGTAGAGGCAATGAAATAGTTTCCATCCCTATTATACTGTGTCGCATTTGGTTGAAATCCCACTGTCCCCGCTATTTCTGGTAGACCAGAAGCGCCGTAGGGACCCACCCCCTGCGCATTCGTGGCCAGATTCTGCGATGTGACCACATACCCCGCACCTGTTGCAGTAACAGTCAGGGCGGGGACACGCTCGGAGCCATTGGTGACGGTGGCGACCGGAGCTGCCGTGCTGACGGGAACGTAATATGACTGGCCGGCAGAGGCGGAGAGTGTATCTCTCCCCATGGCTGTCGTGGGGTTCGTCGTAGTTGCAGCTTGATAGTAAGATGCATTTGCACCTATCACCGCAGTATCGCACGAAAAAGAGCCGGACATATCTATATGACAAATATAAAATATTCACCGATAGATATTTTTTTACTGGAAGGTGCTTATGCCAAGGGTGTTGATGAGGCCAGTCGTCCTAAATGCGCCATCCCAGCTGAAATTGATGGTAGAGTAGTTGATGGAATACAAATATGAGTACAGTTCTGGGTTGGTAAATAGCGCCCCCGCCTGATTGCCTGCATAGTTTATGACGCTGCCTGACTGCTGAGCAACAATTGTAGAGCCATTTACAGCAGTAAAGAATGCATCAGAGAACCCCATCTGTGCCTTATACGTTGATGTTGTATTGCCCAAGTCCAGCGTAGGGCCCTGGTAAGAATTAATGAATGCAAACTGTGGGTCTGGGCCACCAGTCTGGGAATTTAAGCCACCTGCCGTCGCCCCGCTCGCAATGCTGGAAATCCCCAGCCAGTATGAGCCCCCACTCGCCGGGTTCAGAACAGTCTCAACAGCGCCCATCCACGGTGGCGCAATCTGTGCCGTGCTTACATATGTCGCAGAGCCGGGAGCGATTGCATACTGGGTGAGAATACCACTGACGGGTATGGCGTGAATGCTGCCGCTTGCGCCCGCAACACCGGAAGTAAAGAAAGCACCGACTGGGAGCCTCTGCGTGGGGGTGGGGGCGGGCTTCTCGCCGACGGACGTCACACGGCCAAGAGCATCTACAGTCATAATGGGAGTGGAGTAAGTTGCAGCGACGGGGGCGGGGCTGGGAGGTGCGAGACTCAGAACAACGTTGCCGGCCGTCGTCACACTGCTAATCTGATTCGCAGTGCCAGACACGGTAGATATAGAGCCACTGCCGGGGCCTGTGACGGGAAGATTGCGTGCGAAATACGCACCGGATACATCTCTAGCATAACGAACGGAATCTGCAGCAAACCCATTGGAAGCTTGCGAAGACGACATCTATACAAGGAGTTAATATTTTTATTCGGGGATATTTTTATTTAGGAAACTTGTCCCGGTACTTCTGCCAAATCAATCTTCGTCATGAACACCTCATTGGCGAGAAAGTCACAAACAAAGCAATAATGGTCCTGCGTGAGTGCAACATACATCTTACATTTCTCTTCAATGTTCTTGCCCGGAAGAATATGCGTCAAATAGTTTCTAACCACCTTCTCTACCGCCATCATTGAGTTGAGTCGGAAGCAGAGCATGTAGTTCAGATTGGTGCGTCCAACTGCATTTAGAATCGTAAGCTCCTGTGCGGAGATAATAGTACTCATACCGTTGTTACGGCCAATGCAGAGGAGTTTAGCGAGTGCCTTACTGTTCTTGCCATCGAGCATGTCATCAAAGATGTGGAGGAACTTGTACTTGTTCTTTGTGCGCTGATTGAGCAACATAGATTCTTTAATCATTTCGGGATAGAAGGCGGGGCTGACTGCGCATGCTTTCTGGAGGGGCTTGTAAATATCTGCTTGCGCAGAGCCTGTCGCCATAACTCCAATATGGCTGTTCCGGAACCATGTATCCCAAATATATAAAAGTGCAACCGTCTTCCCGGAGCGTGTGGATCCAATAAGGCCGAATGACATGCAACCATTTTCGGGAGTGGAAATACTGTCTAGACGGCGCATGGGTATACCCAGTGTCTTAGAATCTACCTTTGGTACAGACGCCATGAAAACTCTAAATTAAGAAGTGAGAAAAAATATGTGGGGTATAATAGATGCAGAACAAATTCCTAAACGACTTCATTCTCAATCAGCAGAAGATTTCGGCTGTTGACAATGCTAATACGAAGAAAGACAAGCAGGGGCGTGTCAAGTCCCGTCATGGCACTAAGACGGGGAAGAAGGAAATTTCGGACGGGGATGCGTTTACTCTCCTTTGCGAAGAGGCACCCGGGAAGTCAAAGGTGCTAGAATACTTTCGGGACCGTATAGCCGAGCTCACGGCAGAGGAGCTGGCCAACTCTTAATGCATGCTGCCACGAATGTGTACCATGCCCATGTTGTAGGCGGTAGAATCATGACCCATCATCGTGTGTACGGCCCCCTGCTCTGCGCTCCCGGCATGGTGCGCCAAATCCAACACTCCCTGAATCAGGCGGAGGCGTGTCTCCGGGGAAGTAGTAGTGGAGTTGATAATACCAGGGACGCCATGGGCAGCGCCGGCCTTGTGGTGTGCGTCTTTAATGATAGGGAGGGCACCGGGCATAGAGCTGGCTTGCGGAGATTCATTCCGGCCACCCTGCGCTGCTTTTCCCTTTGGCTTTTCAACACGGGTAGACGCTTGGGGGGTATTATCTTGTACGGGGCGGGGCAGGCTGGACATAGATTTCTTGGCGTGTGCGGCAGCAGCGTGATGAGGCATTCTATTCACATATAATATTTTATTCGGAGTTAGTTTCCGGAAATAACTATTTATCACAAAAAAAATATTACCCCACAATATAATGCAGGCTCAGGTGACTCTCAACGTGCAGCAATCTATTCGCCCGGGGCACATGGCCGACACGTACTATCCCACCAGCGAGAACAGCTGCCTCCAGGCGTCTGCCACGGTGAACGACAACCGTTTCTTTGTGGCTCTGCCTTCCCTGAACTCCGGATCCTCTTCTACCGTCACGTTCAATCCCAATGAGGGGCTGGCTGAGGTGATTATTACCATGCGTCTGTCCGACCCTGGGGCGGGTAATAGGGTGGGTCTGGCTCTGCAGGCTGGATGGGGCTACACCCTGCTGCGTCGTATTGGGTACAGGTATGGTTCCAGCCAGCTCTACTACATCACGGGTGCACAGAACCTCGTCCAGTCGCTCTCTCTGTGCGAGGACAGCGGCAAGAAAATGCAGCTCCACTACCTGGGTGGCCAGGCACTTCTGAACGACGCTGATTGGGCGGACTCCGGTAAGCGCACTGCGTACGTGTACCTCCGTCTCCCCCACAGCAGCCCCGCTCTGTCCGGCGGTGCTCTGCCCTTCCCCTCTGATGTGCTGACGGCTCCCATCCAGCTGCAGATTGACCTAGCCAACTTCTCTCAGGTGATCAGCAAGGTGCCCAGCTCTGCTGGCGTGATTCCCACCCAGCTGGAGTTTGCGACGGTGAACTTCACTCAGGTGACGATGCAGGATGCCGGTGACTTAGTGGCTCGCCGGTTTGACATGAGCAAGCACGCTCTGACCATTCCTCTTGGCGATGGCTGGACGCAGGAGGAGGTACAGTTCCCCGTCGTGGTGGGCGCCAACGGCCAGTTCCAGGTGTCTCTGACTGGCTGCAAGGCGGGCGACCTTCGTAAGCTGCGTGTGTGGGTGACGGCGCAGGCGGATGAGACCCCCGACCCCACTACTGGTCTTATTTCTCTGAACAAGTTCGTGGTTCCCACGCAGCTGACGTTTGCAATCAATGGTCTCATCTATCTGGACTCTGCGAATGGCTCTTGGCAGCTGACTAACCTCCTGCGTAGGCGCCAGCCCCCGGTGGTGACGTACTCTGATTTGGCGGCGCCTGTGCCCCCCTCCGCGAGCTGGACGGCGACCCCCTACGCATCTTCGTGGGTTGAGATTGATCTGGCACAGCCTTCTACACTGGGTGACTCCCAGGAGGTGGAGCTGGTGCATGGCGTGCCTGTTATGAACTCGGTGATGAATCTGACTGGCATCCTCCCTGTTGGCCCCGCCGCATACACCATTCACGCGGAGTATGTGCTCAACTGCTCTTGGATGGCGAGCAGGGGGTCAGCGGAATTCGTATTTTAGAAAACAAACAGGCTGAGCCACTTAAAATTGACACACTATGCTTGATTATATTAGTCATAGTATGCCAAGAGGAAAGCCAGTATCAACGGCAGAAGATAGATTTCTTAAGAGGTGTGTTACTGAGCAACGAGTAGAAGGAATGACCCCATGTTGGATATGGGCGGGAGCAGTCTCTGCGCACCCGTATGCGCAAGTAACACGGCAGACATATGGAACTACAATGGCGCATCAGTGGGCATGTCATAACTGGAATGGGTCGCCTCTCCCAGTTGAGAAAGGAATGTGTGTAAAGCATGCATGTGATATTCGTCTCTGCGTAAACCCAGAGCATCTTTCTTACGGCACACTGCAAGAAAATATTAAAGAAATGGTGGAAAGAGTTCCGACAGCAATGGGTCGCATTGTTCCCACGGATGCTGAACTAAGTCTATTAAGAGAGATGGTTCGGCAAGGTATTTCAAGAAGGGAGGTGGCACGTAGAATCGGGCATAGCAGACACTGGATTGATAGAATAAAGAGGGAATATAATATCTCCGAGCAGTAGATGCCTGTCATAAATTCCCATGCATTCAAAAGGAAGCATGGAATACCCATCGACGAATCATTAAGTTTATCCCGCATAGCTAAGCTCTCCGGCATGCCCACCAGAGCATTACAGGAAGTTTACAATAGAGGTGTTGGTGCATATAAGACCAATCCCGAATCTGTGAAGCCCATGGTACAATCCAAAGAGCAGTGGGCTCTTGGTCGTGTCTATAGTTTTGTGATGCGGAGAGCTACGACATTCGGTAAGGCAGATAAAGATATAGCAAAAAAATATAATCTATAATAGATGCCGTATCATATCATCAAGGAGGGTAGGGGGTACATTGTCGTCACTACGTCTACCGGTCGGCGCCACAGCGAGAAGCCAATCAGTAAAGCAAAAGCAGAAGCGCAGCTCCGGGTATTAGAATCCATTAAAGAGAAACGTAAGCGATAAAATATCGCAGTAGTGTATATAGATGTCGAGTCAAGTCAATGCCGGTTTCACTGGTCTACCCACTGCACTTGGTCCCGGCCCCGTCCCCGTCACATCTCCTGCGGTTCAGCCGAGTCCCCCCAACCCCCTCACACCAACTGTTACTGCTGTGCAGAATGTTCTCTACTCGTGGGGGCCGGGGCGCACCTTTACGAAGACGACTATCTTCGGGAGCTGAGGGGATAAGAGGGAGATGCCCAAGCAGCCTCGTTGCGTGCCACATAGTTTGCAAACTTTTCCATGATACTACCATCCATACTACCATCGCCACCAGCCTCTTTCTTTTCATCTTCGTAGCAGTTAAACGTAATTTGATAGGGGCGGGGGGCCCAAGTGGTTACAAGAGGCTGGCCCACATCATCATAGAGATTTATGTCAATAGTGCCGACAGCATTGTCGGCTGTCCAGCGCATTTTACGTGAATTGAAAAACTGACGGTGGATGACGAAGGGTCTTGTCCCCTCCTCTTCCTGCGTAGCCACGTTGTTGGAGATATAGAGGCGGCAGATGACATCGGATCGGCGAGCCAGATTGGTAGTAGAGCCATCGCGGAAGTATTGGAACTTACAGAGCTGTGGCGAGCAGATGTCAATGTACTGTGTGTAGGTGAGGGTGGCCGCCTGCGCTGCCTGAAAGAAATTTATTGGCCCAAGCGCTGATATATTGGGAGATTGGCTGGGAAGGAAACCCATAATAGAAAGTATATCTTTCCCCAAATCATTTCGTGAATTTCCAGCACCGATGGGATATGTATACGGTGATGCAAGAAACCAGTTATTGTACTGGGGAGATAGAGGTGCAGTGGGACCAGTAAATGTGAACAGGTTAGATACAGCATTAAAAGCTACGGTGGGCATCTGTGCAGGTAAAAGAGGTGTCGGTAAAGCAGCACCCATTAGAGTAATCGCAGCATTAATAGCGGCTGCAAGCTCTGTCCCCGTGTAAAATCCCACCGGCACAATCACCTCAAAAATGCCCGGAATGATAAACCCATTGACTTCTAACTGAAAAAAGTTAAATCCCTCCTGCATGTTGGGAATGTCATAGGGGAAGTTTATTTCCGACAGTTCCACGCTGTGAATCTGCCCCTGCACAATGTTCTGGTTCTCCGCATTGAAGAGCAGCTGATTGTAGAGGTTGCCATTCTGTGGGCGACCGCCCGTAGCATCTCTGCTGCTCAGTACAATAGAAGCATTGGGCTTGGGCATTCTATATCTAATGTAGGCAAAATATATTTTCCTAGAATAATAATCTATTCTAAAAATATATGGAAACTCCGGCGAAACACACTGCCTCCACACTTCGTGCAATGTTAAAGGAACACAAGGCATCCATGCCCCGTCTATCTGCCAAGAAGCATGAGCTGTTGGATTATGCCGGGAAGATTGGTCTTCTGAAAGCTGCAGAGCCGCCCTCCCCCCCGCCGGAGCCCCCGGCCCAAAAAAAAAAGTCTGGCCCTACTACGGCTGCTGCGCCCGCTTCTGTGAAGTCAGAGCTGCCCAAGGAACTGAAGAAGCCGGCACCCAAACAGACAAAGACGACTGAGCCCCAGGCCCCGCCCAAGAAATCTCTTCCTGAATCTGCAAAGGGGGGCTTGGCCGCGTATGCAACTTTTGTAGCAGAGAAGAAGGCCCGGGGTATGAGTCATAAGGAGGCGACGGAGGCGTGGAAGGCACGCAAGTAAACTTCCTATCTTTTTTTTGTATTCTATATAGATGGACTCTACCAACACCGGCATAATCGCAATAGTGGGCCTAATCGTTTCTGTCGGAAGCTCTGTACTTGCCGTAGTTAATCATCGACGAATCAGAAGCAACTGTTGTGGGCTCCCTCTCGTCGCATCAGTAGATATTGAAAATACAACGCCGCAAGAATGTCCCAGCACTCTTGCACCTATTCGTATTCCTGTTCCTGTTGCTCACCATCCGGAACCTTCACTTCCGAAGCCCTCTGCCCCTCTAAACGTCGAGGTATGAGAGCATTAATGCCATCGTAATCAAGATTGTAACCGTGTGTTTCATAGAACCATTTGGGAAATCGTTGGCGGAAGAAAACAATACTAAACCGAGTGCCTGAAAGAACAGGAGCAACTGAATGAGGAGTATCAGAAGCATTGAATATAAATGGCCGGTGTCTAATATTGTACGGTAAATTTTTTACAACTAACTCCCCGCCTGTATAGTCGCCGAATGCAACTACACAAGAGGGGCCGATATTGTTCTTATCTACGTGTGTGAGAGCTTCGTAGTTAATATTGATTGCTAGAGTGGTGTAGGGTATTTGGGGGCATATAATTGAGGCGAGCTTGCGAGCCTCTCGGAGAATATCGGGATAAGAATCATTATTACGGCTTTCACCAATCCCGTAGTTTCTGCGCGAGAGAATCCCCATGCTCTGACTGATGCCTTTACCAGAGTTCTTGCGTTCTCCGTAAATGGGAATGTTATATTTTTTGTATGCTTCTAAAAGAGGTCTGAACACTTCCTCCGGAAACTCGGTCTGCATGTTTATCTGTAAAAAGATTTTAATCTTCTAGAATAGATGTCGGGGCAAGTTACACGCGATTCTCCGTTTGGCAAAGCATTGGTAAAGTACGCTGCACGACCCGACATAAATAAAATGCTAGACGTTGGAACGTGGACGGGGCAGGGGACAACGGAATGTCTAGCGTACGGTGCCCATCTAAAGCAACTCAATTCACAGTTGAGTATTGTTTCGGTAGAAGCAAATAGCCAGCTTCATAAAATAGCGTGTCAGTATTATGGCGCAAATAAACCCCCGTTCTTACATCTTATCTGCGGCACACTAACAAAAGATATAATGAAACCAAATGATATTATAAAACATCCCCTGTTTGAGAAGGTGAAAACGCATTATGAGTTGCATTATACAAAAGATGTTTGTCATACTATTAACGCGCCACTGATTGATTTCCAAGGCGCGAAAGTAGATATGGTTGTATTAGACGGTGGGGAGTTTTGCGGTGAGTCAGATTTTAATTGTTGTATGACCCTCTGCCCAAAAGTGATTGCGTTAGATGATATTAACGTGATAAAGAATAGTAACAACTATGCATGGCTTATGAAAAACAATAAGAAGTGGCAGCTAATGGACTCGGGAGAAGATAGAAACGGTTGGGCGATATTTGAGCGCAAGAGGAACTTTGATTTAGAAGACATGGTAAAAATGTATAATGAAAAGTACGGCACGGAAACAAGTAAATGTATTCAAGCAGAGAATTTTCGCCACCAATAGTATATGAAACTAGTTGAAATAAAAGAATCTACAAAGTCCGGCAAAAAGCTTATGGCGGTCTTTGAAGGTGATACGGGTAGAAGAAAAACAACGCATTTTGGTGCATCTGGAATGGATGATTATACTATAACAAAAGATAAGGAGCAGAGGGAGCGTTATAGAACGCGTCATAAAAAGGATTTAGAAACTGGTGATGCAACAAAAGCAGGCTTCTTATCGTATTACATTTTATGGGGAGATAGTACAAGTAGAGCGAGTAATATATCTGCATATAAGAAACGATTCAATTTGTAAAGAGCATTCAGAAGCGATTCAATTTGTAAATACCCCCCCCCCACCAAAAAAATAAAAAGGGAGGGGGGGGGGGTATTTGAGGCTGGGGTTTGGCCAAACTACTTTCCCTTTTTTGAAGTTGTTTTTTTTGAAAAATAATATTAATGTTTGCCTCTAAACACCTCTAAATATTCTCTAATATTATAATAGAATGTTATTACAATACCGGCTCTATATAATACTTTGCAGAATGTTTGGTTCTAATAATATAAGATATAATAAAAGTATAATGTGGAAATTGCGTAGGCATTCAGAAGTAACAATAGATTATCTAGCGGTACATTTTAGCGAGCGATAAATTTATAAGTGGGAAAGTTCCGCGAATCGATTGAAATAATCGCGAGATTTTTTGGGGGTTTTGCGCTTTGCGCGTT
>Ga0214923_10003526_pt1 | contig 19568 bp, 17 predicted proteins | sample LL1510_MetaG_FD_177993 | JGI IMG/M metagenome (GOLD analysis project Ga0214923, IMG submission 177993) | Freshwater microbial communities from Lake Lanier, Atlanta, Georgia, United States - LL-1510 | ecosystem: Environmental > Aquatic > Freshwater > Lake | place: USA: Georgia | collected...
ATTTCCAGTAGAATCATATGCCTGACCAGATACGTCTCCTACTACTGAGAAAGTTGCTTTTCCAGGAATTGGAGATCCAGTAGAATCCCTTATAACAGAGACGCATTTCAAAGTCCATCTTTCGGCTGGAGCACTAGAGTCAACAACATCCAGGACTTTACAGGGATCTAGTGTATCTGGGATAAGACCATTTCCAATATTTAAAGAGCTAACTGAATAACCTTTTCCACCCTGATCTTTTATGGAGGGAGACTGAAGTTCGATACATCCAGTTTGAGTATCAATTCTAAAATCATATTTAGAATCAAAACCAGCTTCATCTATTTCATCTTCTATACCAAAAAGCTGTGTTCCATTTAAAGATAATTCTGTTCTTCCAGATATAACTGGATACTCTTCTAATCTAAAAAATCTTCCGTCGCCGCTTCCGGTTGGAGAGCAGACGGGAGAACCGTCCTGTCCAGATCCAGCGGCAGACTCTACAATTACCTGTTCTTTAATTCCCTCGCCCATAATTGCAGCAATTCTAAGACCGCCAGGAATACTAGCAGCTTTAGAAACAACACGATCTCTTGCAAATGCGCCAGGTTGAATATATCCTGATATACCTGGAATGTTAGCCATCAAATCCTCCGATACTTTACACCAAAAATTTTATTATTAGTAGTTATAAATATTTATAGTATTATTAAACAATTTGTGTGATTTCTAATATATCTTCATATTTAGTAGTTAATTCTGCAGATGTTTTAATATTTCCTGGAACTTGATGTAATGTTGGTTCAATTCTAAAAACTATTTTTTCTACCAAGTTATCGATAGGAATTTCGGCTCTCCATTCAGACATTGTGTTTAAAGTAATACTAGTATTATATACATAATCATTAGCATATGGCTCTGCATTTTCTCCACTAATATTTAAACCAGTGACAAATAAACCAGCAGCTCTTAATTCATGCCATAAAGAATATTGTATAGCTAAGGAGGTTATATCTACTAGTTCGTTTAATTCTGCTAAACTTTCAGAATAAATTCCAAGATCAAATGTTAATTGCCATTTTCCAGTATAAACTCTATGTGTTGGAGTTGAAAATATTTTTCTTGCACCAAATTCATTTTCAATAATATCAGATCTATACTTTAAAGTCATATCTTGATTAAAAGAATTTGGTTTATAACTTCCACCATTTGATTTGATAATTATGGCAGGATAAAATTTAGTTTCGTACCTATAACCATCACTAATTAATATTTTAGTTGTGTCCAAGGAATCAATTGTTTTATTTGTTAAATCTGGAGTTAATGGATAACCATATTCATCATCTCTATAAGTATAAACTGAATCATTTCTAAAAATTTTTCTTAATCCATCTATTAAAAGATATTTTGGATGGACAATAGCAGTTTGTTGGATGACATGATGGTCATGAAAATAACTGGAATATACAATATGATCAGCATTAAGACCTAGTCCCGGAAGGTTTATCTGATCTATCATTATTACTTTTTTCCTTTCTATATTGTAATGGTAAATATTTATTATCTTCTATTGAAGAAAGATTATCTAAACAACTTTTTATGTAGAAAATAAATTTATCAAGTTTATCTCTATCCAACATTTCTTCTTGAGAAATAGAAAATTCACAAGAAAAATTAATTTCAGCAACTAAATCATTTTTATTAGTATTTGTATTGCCAGAAACAATATTAATTGCATTAGAATCTTTTATTATTAAAGAATTTTTATTTAAATTTTCTTTAATAAATTTTGCAATATTATTACCAGTTTTAATAGATTCTTCTTCTAATAATTCATTAGATTTAATAGAAATTGAAAACATTATTTTACCTCATATTCCTTTACATTTTTAGGTACTTCAATTTCTTTATTAATTGGTTTAAATTTATTATGTATATATTCAATATTATATTTTCCAGATGGCAATCTAGAATCCCAATACCCATCATTATTAGTCTTATTAGTTTTTACAAGTTTATTATTTATATCAAAAATATTAACAACAACATTTTCTACTGGCTGTCTCATTTTGTTCATGATATAGCCGTATATTTTAATAGGACCTAATGTAAGTTTCTCAACTTCTTTAGTAGGTAGTTGAGAAAATTCTTCCGATGAACCAATAATAGGTTGACCTACGGCTACCGCAGTAGGAATGCTCTTAGGTCCATCTGAGGCAAATACTTTAGGTCCATCTTGAGAAATATTTTTATTTAATTTAGTAATTTTATTATTTAAAATTTTAATATTATCATCTATAACTTGAACTCTTTTATCTAAATCATCTATTTTTTCAAGAATTAAATATATAGCATCTATAGCAGAAAATTCTTTTTCCATTTTACACCCAGGTTATTTTATTCAGAAAGTGTATTTGCTGCAACAGAAATATTTGACATAGATAATGAAATGGAAGACATGGTAGGATAATTAAACCCAGACATAGAATAATTAATTGAGTTATTAAAAATTAAATAATCTCCTCCGGTTATTTCCAAAGAATTTGGTGAAGCTTTTCTTATCAAATTTCCATAAATATTACATTCTCTGATAGTATAAGCTCCTGGTTTAGAGATTATTGCCCCGATAGTTGCCCAACCACTACCCATGTATCTAAAAGTGCAATTAGAGACTATTATCCCGCCAAAGATGGATGGGGCGGTTCCGCCAGAATCTGAGGCTAGACCTATAGTTATAGGAAGAAGTTGTCTTGTGGCATTTAATGCTCCAACTGTAACAGAAGAAGTTTCCAACATACTGGATGATCCATCAAAAATAATATTATCAAATTTAAATGATTTAATATCATCTTCTGATATAAGACCTTGTAATATTAAAAAGAAGAAATTAAAATTAGAATTAATTGCAGTAGGATAGCCATCTGCATGACTACAAGTCAAATTTGAAACTTTAACACCATAAACAAAATTAGAAGATTGATTTGCAGATAAAGCATCTTCTGTTCCTATTAAAAACATAGAAGAATTATAGTGCTCAACTAATAATTCTTCATTTGATCCAGAGGAAGAAATTAAATCATCTCCTTGCTTTAAAATAGTACCTGGTCCAGATCCAGTTATTTCAATATCAAAATCTAAAATAATTGTTTCATTAATTTCATAAATTCCATTTTTAATTAAAATAGAAGGAATAGAAGGGGAAACGTTAAACATTTTATAATATCTAGCGTAATTAACTGCTTCTTTTACAGAAGTAAAATGTCCAGCACCTGGTTCCTGTGCTACAATAATTTGTTGTATTTTTTTATCAATAAAAGAAATATTTTTTCTTAAATCAATGGTTGTGATTGAACCACTAATATCAACAATCATATAAGCTATATAGGTTATTCTTTCTCCATAAAATGGAGAAATAGTTCCACCTCCAACTGGATCTATAATTTCAGAACCAACTTTTAAACAGCCATTTTTATCGAATCCTACAAAAAAGCTAGTGCCGCCATGAGATACTGGCATATCTAATACGCCATTAAATTTATATCTAACTCCACTATTATAATAAAATCCTGGATTTACTGATAACAAACAATTTGTAATAGTAGTATCATAAACTGAAAAATCAAGACCAGAGGCCGATCCATCTCCCCTTAATTCTGATCTTGGTCCAGAAATATACTTTTCAATTAAAGATGGAGAAATTATAACCTCATTAACTGTTCCACTTGGTCTTTTATCTATTACAGTTGGAACTCCAATATTTGATTCTCCAATAACAAAACCAAAAGAAGTAGAGTAAATACATCTCGATAAATGTATTAAATTAAAAGGTAATTCATAAAAACCATTAATTGTAACGGAAATAGAACTACCTAATGGTGGTCCATTTAAAACTTGCATTTTATAAAAATTAGATCCACTAGGAGATCTAATAATATATTCTCCAGATGAATAAATTTGATCACCACTGGATGTTGAGACTCCATCAAATACTGTAGCAAGACCTGAAGTAGAGATTGAAATTAAATTTGTTTGATTAACTAGATACCCTTTTGATATATCAAAAATAATTCCTTGAAAAGAAATATTCTGTAAATCTCCTTCAATTGTAGCTCTAATGTGGTATCCATAATCAAAATCTTCTGTCATAAAGATATCTAACATAATAGATCCATTTGGACCTACAATTTCCGAAAACTCTAGCTCTTCTAGCGATACAGTTCCTTTGTAAATAAAAACTTTCTTATTTGCATCTAGATCAGAAGTAAAAGTAGATCCTTGATTATCTAGAGTTATGGTATTTCCAGATATAGATTGAATTCTATATAAACCATTATCTTCTATATAACAAAGATTTCCAATTTTAATCCCTTCTAATACTGGCTGAATAACCTCAAAAGTTATATTATTAGTACCAATAATAAGCTCTAATTCTGATCCTAAATATGTTATGATACTATCATTATCTAGTAGAGTATTACCATTTATTAAAATTGCATTCCCATAACTTCCGTAAATTTCTTCATCAAGTAAATGATCCACTCCAAGTGAAGAGCTAGCATCATTAAAAGTAGCTAAAATAACTTTTAAATACCTATTAGTAGTAGGGTCAATCCAACTTGGAATAACATGAGATATAGCTATTTCATAGCAAGAAACATCTTTATATTTAAAAGCAAAAACTGGAATTTTATTATCAGCACAATACTCATTAATGTTTAAAATAATTTCATCAAGAGTATTAGTCACTCCTCTTAATGGATTGTAAACTGGAATATCATAACTAGTACCATCAACTTCTAGGCCTAGATTAGCAGCAGTTGTAGAAATTTTTTCTGTTACAAGATTTTTTGTAAAAATTGTAGCAGCATTAGGATGGGCAATAATAATGTCTGGAGTATTTGTTCTATTATATCTAGGTCTTACAGTTGTATTATAAGCATTCAAATTGGAGTATTGATAAGGATTTTTAAAAATTCTAATTTGAGAATTTATACCACTATCATTTTTAGTTCCATTTAAAATAGTAACCGAAGATAAATTTCCAGAAATTAATTGATAATCAAGAATAAGATATTTTTTATCATCTTCTGTATTAACTCCAGATTTTATTTCTAAGATATCAAATTTTTGGATATCGTAAAGAACACTTGTTGGAGAAGATAGTAAAATATCTTGAGTTTGTGAAGATGTAGCACTATAAGAGACATTTGTATAATCTAATTTTAATTTACCATCTACATTATTAATAATATCAGAATATTTAGATTGTCTAATAACTCCATTTGAATTTGTAGAAAATAAATTTGATTTTAAAGTCTCTGTTTTTTGATCAGCTAAAATTTCTATAGCATTTTGAACATCTGTTGCAGAAATCAGTTCAGCTACAGCAGAATTGTTAAAATAAACTTGAGAAGCATTATGGGCATTATTTATCTGAGAAACATCTCCAGAAAATCCTATATGATTATTATAAATATCTAAAAGTGTATCTGTTAAAGTACCGCCATCGAATCCTGTAGTAGCAGTGTCGGACGAAGTTATATTTATTGGCGCAACATAAATATTATCAGAAATATGTCTAGCTTTTGAATAAACATTTAAATGAGAAGATAATTTGGAAGATATTTCTTCCATAAGTTGAATAAATTTATCTAATTCATTTTTTAAAAGTGAAATTTCTGTTTGAAGTAGTTTAGTTGGAAAGTCTAATTTTACTTTAGATTCTTCTATAGCGGCGACTTTAGAAATAGATTCATTTATTATTGGACCATAAATTATTCCAGCTTTATCTAATGCTTCTTTTTTGATTTCTCCAGATAAATCTAATGATGAAGAAATTCTTTCGGAAACTGTCGATAATCCATTTGGATTAATGCCCAAAGTTTTTTGAATTTGAATAATTGCATCTCTTAATGAATTAATAACATCTGCATTTATTTCTGTAATATTATTTCTAACTATAGGAAGTTCTATAGAAGAATCTATTTTATTTGGATAAGATGATTTTGACATTTTCCTTCCATTAACCGCAATGATAAGTACAGCCAACAAAGGCTGCTATATATGTTTTTCCTTCAAAAGTAATTTCTTTTGTTTTTATATTTTCTTTATTCAAATTTTTAAAATTACAATCTTGAGTTATTTTTGCAACTGTATAATTTCTAAGAATATCATCGTCCTGTCTCATACCATATCCCGGTATATCAGAAGTGGTAATATAATCTCCATTTTCAAAATCACCATTTTGATTTATTACCCAAATTCCACCTTCACCCACCGAGTTTATGATAGCTCGCGTGTCCTCTTTTGAAGGAGATTTGCTTGAAATACTTACAAAAACGCCCATAGCGTATTCTCTAGATGTTTCATTAACATCTTCTGCGTCAGAAATAACTCCAAATATATTTTTTTGGCATGACTTATTTGATAATTTAATAATAGGAAGAGATTCATTAATTGTTGCTTTATTTTTATTTTCAATTGTATTTGAATATTTTCCAGTAGAAACTACAATTAATCCAGTTAAATTTTTATAATTTTCTATACTTTCTTCGTCAGCAACACAACATTTATGTTGACCAGTAAAATTCAATGAACTATTAGAACCTGTATTTTGTAAATATCCTACAGGAGTATTGTTATAGGTAAATTGAAAATTATTTCCTGGACTAATATAATACATATCCCAAAAATTTGTTGAGGTTGCAGATTCAAATCTAATTCCATTACCAAAAGTAGATGATGCAAGATTTGATAATTGTTTAATATGAATTCTTGATTCTGGATTTTGATCCGCTCCAACCATAAGTCCAAGACCAATCTTGGTAATACCTAAAAATGCAAATCCTAAATTATCTATTATATTATGATAAGCCGCATTACTATGGACTATACTCCATCTTAATGAAGATGTTCCAAGACTATATGTATCGGTTAAAGTTGGAGTTAAATCAGAATTTATAGTGGAAAATGATGCTTTAGCATTAAAATTTGCAATACTATTAACATCTAATGTATTTGAGGAATTGGTTCCCAAAACTACATCACCAAGAAGATTGGATGATCCAGGATTACTTGTATCTATATTTTTAGTATAAAGATTTTTCCAATAATTTGAAGTAGATCCTAAATTGTAAGTGGTTGAAATATTTGGAACTACATTTTTGGTTTTAATTACACTATTAAAAGTAGTGGCTCCAGATATATCTATAATACTTGAGCTTCCTATAGTTAAATTATTATTTATTTCAACAGTATTATTAAATATAGAAGGAACAAAAACAGATAATTCTCCTCCAAAATTGGTTAGAGTTACATCTCCTACTGTTGTTAATCTGGTAACATAAAGTTCCTGCTGAAAAGATGATGTTGGATAAGATGATAAAACTCCAGATTCATTTGAAAATAAATAAGAATTATAATTATTTACAGTTGAAGATCCTGCAGAAAAATTAGAAGAAATATCTGAATTATATGTATTAAAAAGAGTGTATACAATATTATCTGAAACTTTAATTAAAAAAGATTCAGCTGTATCATCTGTTTTTTTCTTTTGAGAATAAAAATAATTATTTCTTATTGATAAATTTAAAAAATATGCAGATTCAGTTAAATCTATATAACAAGTATCAAATGTACAGGAATGAATATCCACACCACCCATAAAATCATCTATTGTGCCAGAATTTGCAATTATTTTGATTGCATAACCATTTTGGAAATAATATGTTCCAGTAAAAGTAGCAGAATCAAAAATTAAATTTGACCAATCAAAATAAATATCTTTTATTTTTAATTTATGAAAATTAATATCATAAACTGGTAAATTTAAAATTTTTGGATCAATATATAATATTGTAGAATTTTTTAATTTAAAATTACTTAATGTAATATTTCCGTCATTAAAGACATCATTTGAATATTCTGGATATGCAGTACTTCCAGCACCATTGATAATAATATATCCTCTATTGTTAGCTAAAGATGATCTATCATCTTCGGATATAGGATAGTCTATATATCCAGTTACAATATCTATAACTGTAGAATCTCCTTCTCCAGTTATTTTTATTGGAAAGTCTAAATATAAACCATATTTATCATAATAATTAATAAGATCTGCATTAGTTTTTAAAGCAAAATTTAATGGAATATCTACTTCTATTTTATGTATTCCGGCTTTTAAAATAATTTCTGGAATTCCAGCATCAGGATATAATTGAGAAAATCTCTTGGCATATTTTATAGCACTATTAATGGAAGTAAAGTGACCCATACCTTGAACGGGGCTAACTGTAACAGAGTTAAGTAATTTTAAATCTAAATCATTTATTAATAATCTTTGATCTATAATTTGAGTTGTAGAAGAATTATATTCAATAGTACCCAAAACTATATTATCAGAGTTATTTAGATAAAAACTACAAGTTGCAGAATCTGCAGAATCTGCAAAAATAATTCCATCGTTATTAATGAATATGATAATTTTATCAAAAGTAGTTGATAAAATACCTGTATCAAAATTTGTTTTTGCATTAAATTCAAATCTTTTTCCAGCAATATAAGCCACTCCAGGAGCTACATTTACCAGGTAATTTAATCCAGGAGAAAAAGAAACACTTAAAATTTCTAAACCAACAATTACTCCTGATGATCTTGTTTCTTTCATAGGAATAATTTGTAAATTATTCTTAACTTCTTCACTAATATCTTTTATTTTTATTGTTCCAGAATCTTTTAAATCATGAAAATATGGTAATCTAAAACTAGATCCCTCTATTCTTCCATTCGCAGAAGAATAAGTTATATTTCCAATTAATAAAATATTATTGTATTCTGATTTTGAATAAATATACAAATTAGAAGTAAAGGTCTCTCCAGCGCCAAGGGTTGTGATATAAGAAGCTATATCATCAGCGCTATAAATCATAACCCTAACATAAATATTGTATTGTTTACTATAAATATTGATATAACTATTTTTATAGTTAGTTATTTTCTTTTTATCCAAACTATCTAAATAACAAAAAACATCAGAACCATCAAACTGGAATGTTAATTGTTCTATAATTTTTGAATATACTTGACTACAATCTACAATAGAATATAAAGAATTTCCAGAATAAAAAGCCATTTCATATTCTAATTTTGTTCTATAAACAAAATTAGAATTACTATCTAGTAAAAGTTCAAATAATGAGCCATTCGGAGAGCCATCTACTTCTAGAAAACTATACTCATTAAATGAAATTGTATTTCTTAATATGTTAAAATTGGTAGTAGATGAACTATTTGATAACCAAACACCACCAGATAGCTGCGTTGTATTTACATATATTTTTGATGAAGAAACATTAACAACAAAATAACTTCCGTCATCTTGATTGGAACCGGAAATATTGATAATATCTCCTTTTTTAATTTGATAATTTATAAAATTTGCACCAGAAATAGAATTTGATCCAGAATCAAGTGTAAGTCCTGATAAATTTATAACACTTTGAATTCCAGAGTAAATATATCCATTTATTAAATAATAATTTCCATTTGTGCCATAAATTGTTTGATCTGCCCATTCCGATAATCCCAAAAGAATTAAAGAATTGGTTGATGAAGAAACTTTTATATAGTTATCTAATCCAAAAAAATTTGAAACAAGAGCAAGCTCATATTGTTTGGTTTTTTTGCTATAAACTTTATAAGCTAATGCGGCCGCCCCCTGCTCTAAGAGCGATTCATTTATTACAGAAATAATACTTTCTAAAGTCTGAAATGAATAACTTAAATTATAACAATCTACTATATATGATTTTCCACTAATTTCTATAGTGAATTGAGATCCTAATGATATTGAATTTGCAGTAAAATTACTAGAAATAATACCTGGAGAATTTGGATTGGCAATCTGAACTGTTCCAGCGGAGGTTAGATCTGGATATTCAATTATAGTTGGACACAAACCCCAGTCTGTAGTTTCTATTTTTTCTCTTTTATAAAAATTAGCTGTACTAGTTATAACTGAACTTTCTGATATTGATCCAAAAACAATAACTTTTGTTATTTCATTTGAAATATTATAAAATATATCAGATATAATAAAATTGGTAACACCAGAAGATAGAGATAATGAAATTATATCTGATAATTCTAAAAATTTAATTTCTTGTGGTACAGAAAAAAATATTTCAGTTTTTCTTCCAGAATTAAGATATGTTGAAGCAGAAAAAGAAACTGAAATATTGGAAGCTAATGTAATTTCTGATGACAAAATAGAAATTTTAGATACATTAAGATATCCATTTCCATGAAAAAAATCTTGGTGATCTGTTTGCTGTCCAATGGCAACTAAAGTTAGATCTTCTATTGCATCTTGAACATTTTCAGAATTAATATAACTAGAAACATTTGTATTATCAAAATAAACTTGATCAGCAGAGTGAGAATTATTTGTAGAAGAAATATTTAAACCAGAATATTGAACGTGTTTTGTTAAAATATCTTCTATAGCAGTATAAACACTTCCAGTCTCTATGGCTGTTAAACCAGTATCTGATGATCCGCCAGTTATTTCTGGTATAGAAATAGATTTAGCAGTATGTCTATTAGGAGTATCTGGATAAATATGTGAAGAAAATTTTGAAGAAAGTTCTTCAAATTGACTTAATAAATAATCAATTTTATTTACTGTTAAAGATAATTCACTTTGTAAAAGCCTGGTTGGAAAATCTAATTTTATTTTAGACTCTTCTATGGCTGCTGTTTTAGCAACAGATTCATTAGTAATTGGACCATATATTACACCAGCTTTATCAAAAGCTTCTTGTTTTATATTTCCATTGGAATCTAAAGATTTTGAAAGCCTATCAGATAAAGTATTTGTTGACAAACCTTGTGGATTTATACCTAAAGTATGTTCAATTTGAAAAATGGCAGATCTAATGGAATTTAATACATCAACACCTATTTCATGAATATTTCCACGAACTTGAGGTATTTCTATTGATGTATCATATTTTTCTGGATATTTAGATCTTCCCATAATATCTCCGATTATCTTTCTATAGAATCATCTAGTTGATCAGCTGCGTAAATTGACAGACCTGTCATTAAAATTCCGGCGCCAAATATTGACATGCCATTTAAAAATTGTTTATTTTTTGTTTTTTTAATTAAAGATATTTCTTCATTTTTTTCTAAAATAATTTTTTTATATAATTCTATTTGAGAATCTTTTATTTCAATAGAGTTCTCTAATAAAAGAAATTGTTGTGTTTTTAAATCATCTAAAATTTTAAATTGCTCTAATAATTTTTCTTTTTTTTCTAAATCTTCAATTTTAATTTTTAATTTTTCAGCTTCTTCAATAGAAAAAACATAAGAATCCTGCTTCAATATAGAGCCAGTTTTCATTTCATCACCAGCATTTGCGATAGAAAATATTGTAGCTAAAAATATTGAAATCATTTATTCTCCAAAGTTATTTTCTGAATAGATTCTTCGGATGGCTCTATTATTACCTTATCTGAATCAAAGATTGATTCCATTTCTGTAATATTGATTAACAATACATCTTTTGAAGCCAAATCTTCTGCAAGTTTATCTATTCTTTTTAAAAAATATTCTTTTGTTTTTCCATTTTTTAAATCTAAAGCAATTTTTTTTAGATGTTCAAACATCAGACCCTCTTGTCAAAGAAATCATCAATACTTGTTGATTCTGATTCTTCTTTTGTAATTTCTTCAATTTTTAATTTTGTTTTATCTATTTTTTTTTCTATTTTTTTAATAGATATTTTATTTTTATCTAATTCATCTTCATACATTAAAATTAATTTTAATTTCTCTTCTGTTCTTCTTTTTGATTCTTCCAGATTTTTTAATAACTCATTATTATTAAAACGATTAATAAAAAATGATCCTAAAATTAAAGTTATAAATGATACTATTTTAATTTTAGTTTTAATGGAAAAACTTTTTATACATGTAAAAATAAAAGCCATTAAATTAAAGTTTTTCTGTTGTAGATTTTGTTTTTTTCTTTTCATTTTTAGTCTCTACAATATTAGTTATTATTTCAGGAATTATTGTATTAAGATCTGGCTGTTTTTCATTTTCAAATTTTTTATCTGTCCATTTTCTAGTAACATATGCTGTAAAAGTTGCTCCTAGATAAACTGAAGCAAGACTAGAATCTAAAGGTATAAAAGTAATTTTAAAATTACCAAAATTTATCTCAGATATTGAAGAAAGCATCATTGATAATGTTACAATTACAAAAGATGTTGCAGCAAAAGTCAACATTGCATCTTCTTTTCCATTTGAATTTTTAATCCATAAACTCATAGCATCTCCTTATGATTTATAATATTACTTTGTTACCCTAAAAGATTTCCATAATTAATTACTAAGGAATAATCTATGGGATATGTATAAACAATGTCTGTTTTATCCAATCTTTTTAGTCTCAATCTTTGTCTTGTAAAATTTCTAAAAACTAATTTTTCTTTTGTTACATCTAAAACTTCATAAATATATTCCATATCATTAGTATAGTCAAATCTAACAATTAAATCCCTATCCCTAATGGCTGGTGCCGGTAGGGTCCAGCAGCTTGGCTCGTATTCTACCTGCATATGGGTCTGTTGAGATAGCTTTAGGTCTTCAGCCGTATCTCCAAATTTAATCATAATTCTACCATCTACTCTTCTCTTATATAGATATTGATCATAACCTTTCTCAAAAGTAGTTCCAAAACATTCATTACAAGATTTAACTTTTGGATGTTGTCCTCTTAAGTTTGCACAACTACAGGTAGTTCCATTCCAAATTCTCTTCAGAAGAATTACAGGCTCCCCAGTTTGATCTAATAATACCTCTTCTCTACTAATCATTCTATCAAAAAGATTAAAACCCCTAAGTCCATTGAACTCGCCGCCTAAGTAAGATGGGCAGTCATCAATCCCTTGAAGAGTTTTTTGTGGTAATGGTCTATGGTATCCGCAAAAATCAAATCCTTGAAAAAACTTTTTATCTTCATCAGAATAATCTGTTACTAAAGTTCCAATTTCATTTATCTGTCTATCAATAGCATATCCATCGCTGGCTGTTGGTATTGACGTTATAATATTAGAATTTTTATCTTGGCAAGCTAAAAATAATTCTACAGAATCACCGGGAACAAAGATAGAAGGAGTTGTTCCACTCAAACCTCTAAACCCAGATTCTAAAATAAAAGCCTCAGGTATCTTGGAGGTATATCTAACAACTTCAGTTTTATTAATCAAAAGAATACCGTATTCTGGATAACCATCTGTAGATGCAACATTGATGACCAAATCGGTAAGGCCAACACCCACAGAGATGGTAGTTGGTTCGGGAACAATATAAAAATCATCATAAAGATATCATTCCATCTGGATTAAAAGATCCAGCATAAACTTCAAAAGCTCTACCTGCAAATGCATAAAGAGTTCCAGATCTTAGACCATTTATATTTCCAGATAGTCTATCTGGCTTGGCAATATATTTTGGTAAAGAATCAAAAATTCCAAGTCTATTTTCACTTTGATAAATAGCAAAAAAAGTATTGCCTTTATAAGATCTGGCAAAAGGTTTGTGCCATTTTAATAAAACAGAATCGCCTATACCTAAATTTGCAACTCTCTCCAGACCCCTAATACTACCTTCGTAAACTATCTGCGGAAAAACATCTGGTAAAGAAGCTTCAATTAACTCTACAGTAAAATTTAGTTCTCCATATAATTTTCCACCTATCATATTTTCTACAGAGTATTTTAACTTATAAGTTCCATTTTTCAAAAAATTTTTCAAATCAATTCTAGCTATAGCTCCATCCGTAGTTTTTACAATATCAGATTTAATACTACAGAATTCAGAATTAAAAGATCCATTTTCTAGTAAAATATTATTTTCTAAACTTAGGAAAATAGATGATGAATTTACATCAGAAATAATATCTTCAAAAGAAAAATAAATTATCTGAGGATAACGTAACTTTTCTTTTTCAACCGGACTTGATTCTAAAAGAATTGGATGATTAGGAATAATTTGAAAAACATATTCAAAATTATAAACTTGATTATTAAGATCAAAAGTTTGAATTTTAATAAGAACAACACTTCCTAATTTAAATGGAAGTGTTGGAGATATTAAAAAAACAACAGTATCTCCAATTCTATCAACCGAGGTTTCCGGTCCATCAAACTCGGGTAAAAAATCTCCAGCCTCATAAGCCAAAGCATCATCTATAAAAATTTTAGTTTTACTTAAATTAGTAATAGCACCTGCCTTCTCTACTAAGGAGAAGGCAACATTCTCCGTTGGTAATATCATTTTCTCACTAGGAGATGGCGATTGTCCTGCTAATATAATCATTTTAAATCTCTATAATAGAGAGATAATAATAGCAGTTATTTAATTTTTTTCATCAACTCTTCTTTCTTCTCTTTTTTTTCAGATTTTGGAATTTTGTGATATTCTAGTAATTCATCTGTATATTCTTCTGCAGCCTTAATTCCACGATGTTTTGCATCATATTTAATTTGCTCTTGAAAAGCCTCAATTTCATCTTCTCTATCTAAATAATCTTGGGATTTATCGTCTTCTTTTTCACCATTTTTTTCTTCAGTAATATGCTGTAAAACATGCACAAATTCATGTATAACATATCTCATAACAATTTTAAAAGGCATCTCTTCTATTTTTGGACTTAAAAAAATTGTTCCATTTATTGTTTTTGCAGTTACTTTTATTTTTTTAAAGTCCAAAGGAACGGCATCAAAAATCCAATCTTTAATTTTATATTCTTTAATTAATTTTTTAGCCATTTCATCATTTTTAAGATGAACACGAATCTTAGCTAAAAGCTTTTGTTTTTCTTCTATTTTACTTTTTTTAGCTACCTTCAAAAACATCACATTTCCTTACACAATCTTTCTTTGTCTAATATGTCTTAGTCTTGCAAAAGCTGGACTACCAGAGGATAGGTTGGAGTAGGTTCCAAATGTTGCAGCACCAGGTCTTATAGACGCTTTAATAAATTTAAGTCTTTCTCGATAGCTTGTCAACCAATTTTGATAATGGCTTTGTAAAAAATCTCCAAGTGTGGGAGGCTGGTAGGAAATTCCACCATCGCTGATTGTAAAATCTCTGCCTCTTTCAATTAGAGATTGGGAGGCCAAAGCTACAACATAAGCCCCTTCTACAATAACATTGGAAAATGTTTTATAAATTATTTGATCCGAGAATAAATAATGAGTAAAGAATGGAGTAGAATTAAATTCGGATAGGGCTTGGCATAAAAAACAAGCTAGGATTTCATCACTAAAAACATTACATTCCTCTGTAATCATTTCGCCATAAGCATCAAAAATAAAAGCTCCAAATTTATCTCTTTTAGGTTTTCTTCCATCAGATCTTAGTCTTGCTTTTAAAAATTTAAGCAAAACATTTATTCCTTCTAATTCTTCTTGAGAGAAGTCAAATAAAACATCATCTCCAAGTTTTATATTTCCGTCTGGAACTCCAGTAGAATCAGATACTACTAAAAAGTTAAAATCATTGACAATATCAACACCGTCAACGGTTGCGGACCAAGTATCCTTCCAGATTCCTCTATCCCCAGAGGATGGAACGTTATAAGTATATTTATAAACACCAGTAGATGTATTAGCGATCCCGGCGGTAGTAGTTGAGATAACAGTAGCGCCCGTAGAGTCCGTAATAGAAATAGTTGGTGGTGGATTTGATTGAGTTGGAGCTCCATCAAATCCATAGAATGTAACAATTAATTCTACTGCTTGTCCTAAAATTGCTCTACTTCTATCATTTGCCATTAGCTTGCTACTGCCTTAGGGACTTTTTTGGTTGCTATTTTAAGTACATTATCATTTATAGTAAAATTTTCAATAGTAGTATAAAGTACATCATTATATACAATATGTATTAGTACAATGTAGTCTCCCTTTATTTTAGGAGTATAGTTATAATAATAAGTTGATGACCCACTATGCGTTGGTATCATAGTCTGGGGAAATCCGGATTCAGATATTCCGTTTGGTAAAATAATTTTATCAATAGTAGGTATTACATTTTGTAACGGTATACCATTAACTTGTACCATTACTGGAATTTTTACATCGGATCCAAGAAAATAACTTCCCATCGCCATAATACTCTCCACTATTTGATGATATACTTGGCTATCAAGTTTTTATTTTTAATTTTATTTGGTGATACTATGATAATAGTATCATCACCATCTTCAATATAGTCTTGATTTTTAATCAATAATTCTTCACTAGAAAATAAATTTAGAGTTTTTTCTCTAAATTTATTAGATAGATAAAAAGTAGATATTCCTTGCATAATTTGATTAGAAATATTTTCTTCAAAAATATCTTTAATGGAAAGTCTATCATCACCAATGATAAGATTGGAAGAGTTTGTCGACAGGTTTCTAATAGATTCTTTTTTTACTACTTCAAAAAAATTTGAACTTCTAATGGTCTGGCTATAATGTTTTATATATGTAACCGACATTGTCGATGTGCTAGAATTCAATATTTTTAAAAAATCACCAGTATAATTGGTAAGCTGAAAAGAATCAGAATTAATTTCAAAAAAGTCAGAATCTAACCTTAAATTTAATCCATTTAAAAATACCTGGAGACTTTTTGGTAAGAAAGTCTGACCAGTAATAAAAGTAATTTCATTATTTCCAAGTTGATCTGATATGTCTTCTTGTACTATTTGAAAATCTTCTGTTTGTGTAAATTTTTTTAAATACTTTATTGCTAAAGTAGAATTTATAGAATTTAATGTTTTTAAAACTCTATTATCATAATTTATAAATCTAAATGAATTAGCTCCAACTTCAATAAAATCAGAGTTTGCTCTTAAACTCAATCCATTTAAAAAAACCTGAAGAGTATCGGAAATAAAATTTTGTCCTGTAGAATAGACAATATTATTACTACCAAGCTGATCTGATATGTCCTCTTGTATAAGTCTAACTTGACCTGAATTTTGATTTTCTATAATATTTATTGTTGCCATCTTACTAATAACAAAAGATATTAATATGAAATTTATTTTTATAAAAAAAAATTATTAATAAATACAAAGAGAAAACAATGGTAAAAATTGCAATAACTTGTAGAGAAGAGTCCAGTATTTGGTCCAATGGATTAGATCAAAATATCTATTTTTTTCTTCTAATGTTTAGAGAAATGGGATATAATGTAGATTTAGTATCAGAAGTTAAAAATGCTGGAAAATTATTAAATGAGCCAATAAAACATCTAAATTTAAAAAATATTTTAAATTATAATTTAATTATAGAAGTAGCTCATGTTATGTCTGAAAATTTAAGTAATTTTTTTAATTCAAAGGGGAGACCCATTGTTTCAGTTAAATTAGGAAATAATTATTTTATAGATTTAGAGAATATAATTCATAATCCAAAAGATCTTTCGAGAATCGGAACAATAACCCCATATAGATGTAGAGAAATATGGATTTCGCCTCATTTTGAAAGAAGTAAAGAATATTATGAAACTATTTCAAGAACTGAGGTTAAAGTTTGTCCTTATATTTGGGATCCTTGCATCTTGGAAATGCAAGAAAAAAAAGTAAAGGCTATACCAGATGCTTCTTCTCTTAAAAAAATTGGAATTGTAGAGCCTAATTTAAATATTATAAAAAATGCAATTTCACCATTAATTATTTGTGAATTACTCTATAATAAAAATAAAAGTTTAGTTGAAGAAGTTTATTGTTTTAATTCTAAAAAATTTGAAAATAAAAATATATTTATTGAATTTGTAAACTCTTTAAATATTCATAGAGATAAAATTTCATCTTATGAAAATAGAATATCAATGCATAGTATGTTCTTAAATAATTTATGCGGAACAATAGTTTCTCATCAAATGTATAATGAATTAAATTATGCATATCTTGAGGCTATATATTATAATAGATTATTAATCCATAATAGCCCAATGATTAAAGATGCCGGATATTATTACCATGAACATGATGCTTATGAAGGAGCCGAACAATTAGAAAGAGGAATTAAAGATTTTTATAATGAAAAACAAATAAAAGAAAATAAAAAATATCTAGAAATATTTAGTAAAAATAATAAAGAAAATAAAGCAAAATTTAAAGAATTAATAGAAGGTGTTGTATGAAGGTTGGAATTACATGCAGAGATGAATCTAGAGTTTGGAATAACGGATTACATCAAAATTCATACAATTTATTTATTTTATATAAAAAATTAGGATTAGATGTTTCATTAGTAAGTCAAAATATTGATTCTAAAAAAATATTTAATGATGAAATAAAACAATTAACTATCAATACAATTGATGATTATGATGTTATATTAGAAGTTTCAGAATCAGTATCTGATAATATTTATAAAAAAATAATTGATAAAAATAAAAAAATTGTTTCCATAAATTATGGAAATATTTTAATGATTCTTAATGAAGATATTGTAATGGATAAAAAAACTACCGCTTCTCTTAGCAGGGAGGGTGTGGAAAATTGGTTATCACCACATTTTTATTTTTCAAAAGGACTCACTAAAGTTGTTTCAAAAAAAGAACCAAAATTTTGTCCCTATATTTGGTCACCAGATTTTTTAATAAAATCCTCACAGAGAAGTGGTATTGATATATTTGATTCTGCAAAAAAATTAGATGTAAGAAAAATTGGTATTTTAGAACCTAATATCAATTTTATAAAAACTTGTATATATCCCATCTTAGGTTGCGAGACTTTGGAGAGAAAAGATTCCGATAAAATTTTAGAAATTTTAGTTTTTAATTCAGAGAAACTAAAAACATCTGCAAGATTTTTAGAAATTATTAAAAATTTTGATATTTATAAAAATAAAAAAATTTCTTTTGAAGAAAGATATTCTCTACCATTTTTAATTAATAAAGGATATTTTGGAACAATAATTTCTAATCATATATATAATGATTTAAATTATTTAACTTTAGAATCTCTTTTTTTAAATATTCCTATTATTCATAATAGTTATTTTTGCAAAGAAGCTGGTTTTTACTATGAAGATCCACATAGTGCTGGTGAGATATCTAATCTGTTAGAATTAATAATAGATAATTATTGTTTAGATAATAAAGATTATAAAGAAAATTCCGAAAAAGTATTATGGAATTTTTCCCCAGAAAATCCAGATAATATTAAAAAATATGAAGAATTATTAAATTCTATTACTTAATTTTATTAAATATTTTTACTATTCTTTATTTATATTTAAACTTTAAAAAAAATAAAAAATGGTAGGGATTATGTAATCCCTACCATAGTTTTATTCAAGATTTATTCAGATATGTTTAGTTCTTATAGAAAATTTCAACTACATCTGTGGTACGAAGCTGATAAATAAATACTAGACCAACTTTTTTTGGAGTATCAATAAATTCACTATTGAATAAAATATAATCTCCAGTTGTTGGAGTTTGAGCTACAGCTTCAGTCTGGAAATCTCCGCTAGAAATCTGTGGTCTCTGGAGTATACCGTTAACATAG
>Ga0214923_10003527_pt1 | contig 19555 bp, 16 predicted proteins | sample LL1510_MetaG_FD_177993 | JGI IMG/M metagenome (GOLD analysis project Ga0214923, IMG submission 177993) | Freshwater microbial communities from Lake Lanier, Atlanta, Georgia, United States - LL-1510 | ecosystem: Environmental > Aquatic > Freshwater > Lake | place: USA: Georgia | collected...
TCTTTTAATACTGGCAATCTAGTGTATAACATTGGATTTTGATTTTTTCCTGCTTTATTCTTAAATTTATCTGGATTAAAACGAATGAAAATAAACTTTCCGCCATGTAACATATAATTAATCTATATTGGCAATATTTTTCTAAAACAATTATATATTTTTGATTTTTTACGTCTGATGTTTTTTGATGTAAAATCTGTTAGGATTTATTAGGATTTTTCAATTTATCATCTAAAATATGATTTTTTTATTCAAAATGTCAATCCATAACTAGTCATAGATTTTTGGTGATGTAAAATGATGTTTTTTTGATGTAAAAAAATTAGGAAAAATTAGGATTTTTGCCTAACAAATTTTACATCAAAAAAAATGTCCAAAAATTACAAAAAAAGTTGTCATCACAAATATTTTGATGTAAAAATATTTTTCAGAGCATTATCGTCACAAACCATTTTTCGCATTTTTTTCCCAAAACTTTTTTTGAAAAAATTTTATTACTGAAAAATCTGGTCTAAAACCATTCAAATATTTCCTTATCATTTATCATCTTAATATACAAAATACACATTTATAGCATATTTTAGCAGTTTTTATTTGTATAATATATTATTTTTATTTGTATAATATAATATGAGTGAAGCAGGAAAAACAATTAATAATGCTATAAATTCATTATCTCAAATGAAAGAATCTACCGCCGTTGTATTAATAGTTTCTATTACTTTAATAATTATACTAATCGCATTTTTGTATTATTTTTATTATAGCGGATTAAAACAAAGACAATGTAGTACAATGGGAGGAATTTATGGAGATTTAAATGGAAAAATACAATCTATTAATGATTCTGAACAATTTAATTATTCATTTAGAGATTATTATATTAAGACCGCATATAATTGTTGCAGTGGCGGTTCATATAGAAATGATTTTGTTGAAACATGTCATTTAAAATACTTATTAAAACAAGGTGTTAGAGGTTTAGATTTTGAAATATTTTCTATTGATGATAGACCTGTTGTTGCTACATCTACAAGTGATAGTTATTATGTAAAAGAAACATTTAATTACATAGATTTTGGAGACGTTATGAATATAATTCAAAATTATGCTTTTACAACATCTAGCGCTCCAAATGCTTTAGACCCTATAATTATTCATTTAAGAATTAAAAGCAACAATCACGAAATGTATAAAAACTTTGCTACATTATTAGCAAATTATGATTCCATTTTATTACCAAAAGAGTATGATTCAGAATATCATGGACAAAATTTTGGCACAGTTGAATTGAGAAAATTAATGGGAAAAGTTGTAATAATAGTTGAAAGAAGCAATACAACATTTCTAGAAATTCCAGAATTTTATAAATTTATTAATATGACTAGTAATTCAGTTTTTATGCGAGCACTCCATTATTATGATATTAAATTTAGTCCGGATATAAATGAATTAATTGAATTCAATAGGCAAAACATGACAATAGGAATGCCTGATAAAGGTGATAATCCAGAAAATCCAAGTTCAATTGTTATGAGAGAAACAGGTTGCCAACTTTTAGGAATGCGATTTCAAAAAATAGATTCAAATATAGATGAAAATAATGACTTTTTTAATCAAAATGGACATGCTTTTGTTCTTAAACCAGCATTATTGCGTTATATTCCAGTAACAATAGAAGCACCTCCTCCACAAAATCCAGAATTATCTTATGCTCCACGTTCAGTTCAATCAGATTTTTATAAATTTGAGATTTAAGTATATTAATTATATATTGTAAAAAAAAATATATAATTATATTATGAAAGAAATATGTGATAAAAAAATGACTTTTGAAGATTGTGAATTAGCAATATTAAGAACAGCAGTTGATAAAGCAGAAGAACAACAAGGACAAACAACAGCAAATTCACCAGAAGTTAAACGAATTATTACTATTGTTGAAAATTTTTTAAAACTTAAACAATTGGTTTGTTATGGGGGGACAGCGATTAATTCAATATTACCTAAGCAAGATCAATTTTATAATTATAATATTGAAATTCCAGATTATGATTTTTATAGTCCAGATGCGTTAAATAACGCAAAAGAATTGGTAGATATGTATGTGAAAAATGGGTTTCAAGAAGTTGAAGCAAAATCAGGCCAACATCACGGAACATATAAAGTATATGTGAATTTTATTCCTGTGGCAGATATAACTTTTATTCCAAAAGAATTGTTTAATGCAATAAAAAAAGATGCTATTAGAGTTGGAGGAATTTTATATGCACCTCCAAATTTGCTTCGTATGGGTATGTATTTAGAATTATCTAGACCAAATGGAGATGTTAGTCGTTGGGAAAAAGTATTAAAAAGATTGGTTCTTTTAAACAAACATTATCCTCTTAAAGGAAATGAATGTGGTAAAATAGAATTTCAACGAACCATGAGTAATGAAGAAGAGGGAAATAAAATTTATGATGTTGTTCAACATACATTAATGGACCAAGGTGTTGTATTTTTTGGTGGTTATGCGTTGTCATTGTATTCTAATTACATGCCAAAAAATTTACAACGTAAATTAAAAAAGACTCCGGATTTTGATGTTTTATCGGAAGAACCGTTATTAACTGCTGAAATAGTTAAAGAAAGATTAGCAGATATTAATGTAAAAAATGTAAAAATTATTAAAAGGCCAAAATTAGGTGAAATTATTGCTCCTCATTATGAAATTAAAGTTGATAAAGATACAGTTGCGTTTATTTATCAGCCAATATCATGTCATAGTTATAATATTATTAAAGAAGAAGGATATGAAGTTAAAATAGCAACAATAGATACAATGCTTAATTTTTGGTTAGCATTTTTATATTCAAATCGTCCGTATTATGATAAAGAACGTATTTTATGTATGGCAAACTTTTTATTTGATGTTCAAGAAAAAAATAGATTAGCACAAAAAGGATTATTAAAGCGATTTAGTATTAATTGTATAGGACATCAAGATACATTAGAAGAAATGAGAGCGCAAAAGGCAGAAAAATATATTGAATTAAAAGATAAACATAATGATCCAGAATATGAAGAATGGTTTTTAAGATATAGACCATTAGATAAAAAAGGCGATAATAAAACAAAGAAAAAAAGGAAACGAAGTCGAAAAACAAAAAAGAGGAAAGGTTTTTTTAAGTTTTGATAATAAAATATTAATATATTATAATGAAATCAAAAAAAATAAAAAGATCTAATAAATCTAAAAAAGTAGTAAAAAAAGTAATAAAAAAAGCATTAAATAAATCTAAAAAAGTAATAAAAAAGGGTGGAAAATTAAGCAAAAAATGTGTATTGGATGAGTCAAATTTTCCTATATGTGGTGAAGAAGGATGTGTATATTTAGAAAATGAAAATGCCGTAACTAAAAAACAATGGAAAACAAATCAACAAATATTTAATCATTTAACAAATATTAAAGGTCAAAAAGAATCAGTTCCATTTTCACCAAGTATAATATCAGAAAATATAAAGCCATGCGATTTAATTAGTAAAATAGGTTCAGAAAATAAAGCTCCGTGTTTTGTAAAACGTGTAAGGACAACAAAACAAGGTAAAAAAATTTTATATGAAGAAGAAAATAGAGATTCATGGTGTAGAAATTATGGTATAAAAAATAATTGTGTAGTAGACGATGTAATGTATGATAAATTTAAATCAAGTGTTCCAAAGATAGTTTTGAATCAAATACCAGAAAGATTAATTGGATTACCAGATGTAGATATATTCTCAGATGGAGATGTAGATTCAATAGAAGATGAAGAATTAGGTGATTTACATAATAATGTTGATATTAGTGATAATTTTACAAATTTGAATCCAATATTTATAACAGATATAACAATGAATAGAATAAAAGGTATTACAATATTTGAATTAATAAATGAAACATATGAAAAATTAGGTGATGAACTAACAAAATCAATTTCTAAAAATTGGGAAGATGAAATGAATGAATTAATAGAAAAAATAAAAGAAATAGGTTATACATCAAAGGATTTTAATGAGCAAAATATAATGATTGATGTGGATAATGATATGTTATGTTCATGGATAGATGATAAATTAGAGAATGGAATTCCGGTAACACCACAAATGATAAAGGAAGAATTTGGAAAAGAAAATATATTGAAAATAGTTGATTGGGGATTGTTGAATGAGGTGTAAATATTAAGTACTTATAATATCTTTATATCAAAATATACAAATATATTATATATTAGAATTTACTAAATTGTTTCACCGTCTTCGACAATGAATAATAAATAAATCCAAATAACGCACATACAAATAACAATCCATTAAAATTATAATTTCCATCACCATGACATAAAAATGGAAAATATCTAAATATACCGCGTTTAAAAAATGGCAATTGAAACAAAAAATATAATACTGCTAATAATAATGGCGCCTGTAATTCATCATATACCGAGTCCAACGAATTTTCCATTTTCTCTCTTCTATAATAATTATTTATATCATCATCCGATTCATTAATATAATCACGCATCTGGGGAGCCGGAATATAATTCGGCTGAACTTCTATATCCTTTGTTAGTTGCTCTGTTTGTAAAGGTATGTCTCTACTCGGCAAACTTGTCGCTCCCGCTAAACTTGCTTGTTGTAATCCATTTACTATTTGACTTATTGTACTTTGGTCTAAAGATACTTGACCTGATGTTAGATTACTTGATTGTTCATTTATAACTAAATTTATATTTCCACCTATCGAACCACCAGCACTCGGATCTGTTGGCAAATCTGTTATACTTGTTGTTGACATATACTAGCTAAAGATACATCTATTTTAATATTTACGCAATTTTTACCACTTTCTTTGTATAATCACATTTTACTGCGTTTTTTTCAAATGTATAGCATTTTCCATCAAATTTATATACTTGGTCATCTATTTCTTCCATTGGAGGCGATCTAACTATTTGACAATGTTTTCCTTTACATATTGTTCTAAAAAATGTTGCTAAACCTATACCTAATAATATTGACATTAATATTTTTCCCGTACTACTATGAACAAATTTATCTAAATGCATAATTATATTATAACTATATAATATTTATTTTTGAACTGGAATTGTTTTAACTGAAAATGGATTTATAGGACATGACGTTTCTACCGGCTTAAATTCAAAACATTGATTTGCTGAATCTTTATAATGAGTTTTCATATAAGTTTCTGGACTTGGATATACATATATTGTCTTTATTTCTGGACCAGTTATGTAAATAAAAAACAAGCCAAGTGAAAAACTTATTAAAAAAATTGGCAAAGATATATATTTACTTAGCATATATATTTTATATATATATTTTATAAAATACATAATTAATTATATTGGGGCATATTCCGGTGATTCTTATTCTTGTTGTGTGTCCTGTGGGGGTGGTGCATATTCCGGTGATTCTTGTTGTTGTGTACCTGTAGCCGAAAGATAATCTGGCAATTTTTCTTTTTCTTTTTCTTTTTCTTTTTCTTTTTCCTCAACTAATGTAATTGTATCTTTTATTTTTTTTGTTTTATTTTTTGCTTGTTTATTACCTACTTTTAATGTTCTTGTTTTTTTCTCTTTTTTAACACCTTTTACAAAACTTATTACTGTATCTTCTTCTAATGTATATTCTGACATTTCTAATGTATTTGGCCTCTGTATTAATTTATACACCGAATTGTTATTATAATTATCATCGTATTCTATATAATTTACATGGTATTTTAACTTACGTATTTCTCTTGCTTTTGGTTCTAATTCATCTAACACATATTCTATTGCTTTATTTAATATTACCACATTGTTAGTATCTATATATTGTTCAAGCATATTTTTATAAGTTGGAATTATATTGCTTCCAAATTCGATTATTTTTCTCTTTGTAAATGCTTTTTTATCTGGATTATTATTATTTAATATATTTGCTTCAATCGCAAAACCAGTACTTTCTGTTTCTTGTTTTAATTTATTTGTTAAATCATCAAACGTTTTAACCACATCTTTATTAAAAAATAAAGCATTATTTTTTTCTCTTATTATATTTAATTTTAATGTATCAATTGATTTCAATCCTTCATTAATAGTTTCTTCCATTGAATCTCTTTTAGCATATTTTATTTGTATATCTAACTCACATGGGTCATTTAGATCACCACATTTAGCAACATATAGTCTAAAGTCTTCTTCATAATTTGAGATACTAAATATAGTTCCTACTTGTCTTTTACAATTAACACAATTATGTTTAGGTAATTGTGAAAATTCAATTCTTTTCTCTCTTTTTGTCTTATTACTTTTAACAATAGGTTTTACATATTTTTCATAATAATCTTCTTCATATTTATTTTTTAATTTATAAAATTCATCTATTGCTTCGATAGGTGTTTGTGCGCTCATTATACATTATAGTAATATATTTATTCTTTGTGTTTAACTTTTGTCTATCTGTTTAACTTTTTCTATGTGTTTAATTTTTTTAAAGGATTATCATTAATAATATCAAATTCATTTTCCCAATGTGGTAATCCTGTAATTAATTCTTGTTGTGCTCTTAATTTTGCATCTTGATAATTTCTTATTTTAGATAATATATATTGTTTTTTTTCTAATTCTTTTTCTTTAATTTCTTGTGGTGTTAGTTTACCTTTATATTTATATACTAACATTATTCCTAAAATTATTAAAAAACCAATTAACAATCCAATATTAACAAGTGTATTATTATATTTTTCCTTAAATATATGACATTGTTTCAAGGTTTCATTCAAAAAAAATTTAACTCCAGGTTCAGTTAACATAGGTTTTTGAAATGTATGATCCATTAATAATTGTATGTAAAAAACAAAAAATAATTATACCAATTATCTATATGGATATCTCTTTACAATCATTGGTATTTTTTATAATTATAACTATTTTATATTTTGCGTTTCCAAGTATAGGTAAACCTCAACTAACATTAGCAGATTTAGAATCTGATGATTTAAAAGTGGATTATTATAAACGACATATGAAAAGTTTAGCACTTTATTTAGGTGTTGTTGTTGTAACACAATTATTATTGAACATGAGTTATTTAATGGCTAAATGTGGTGGTTCTTTGGATCAAAATATTGGTGCTGCGTTTATATTTACTATTATACCATGGATTCTTATATTTGGGGTAATGTTAGCAGTATTAATTATTTTTCCAGGATTTAAAACCGCATTTTCCGATGTAATTGGTTATTATATTGTATCTTGGGGTGCTAATGATATATTTGGGTCAATATTAATGGGAACCGATTTAAATGATATGATTGAAAAAACAAATGATGTTAAACAAAAAGATGAATTAACAAAAGCAGCAGAAGCAATTGTTAAAATATGTGGAAATAAGTCTATATTAATAAATCAAATGAATACTGACAATTTTTTAGATATATGGAATGTTTTAAAACCATTGATGGTTCCAGGAGCCTTTACAAATATAGATTTAAAAACACAGTTATTATCATTAGTAGTATTAAAAGATAATATAGGTGAAGCTTTATGGTATATTTACACTGCAATACTTATTTCTTCTATTGTTTATTTTAATTTAGCAACACGTGGTTGTGTAAAAAGTGTTGACCAATTAAAAGAAGAACATAATGCTTATACAAAAGAACAAGAAGCTGCTGAAGAACAAACTAAATTAAATTATGAGACAACTTACGTTGCTTAAATAATATAATGTTAAATTAACTTAAAGATAAATTATCATATTAATTAACTATCATGGCAAATAATAACAATGGATGGGGAGCTTGGCAAAATATAAAAAAGGAAAATGAATATTTAAAAACCAAATTAAATGTTGAAACTAATCCATCTCAATCTGATATTATTAAAAATAATATCGTTAAACTTAAAAATCAAATTAAAGAACATCTTTTAATATCAGAATCAAAGAAAATGATATTAAACGAAACTATTCAACAATTAAATAATGAATATAAAGAATTTGAAAAAAATAATAATGAAATTATTGAAAAAATTATGATTAAAATCGACCTATATAAAGAAATGCTCGATGAAACCACTCAACATTCTGATAAACCACAACATTCTGATAAACCACAACACTCTGATAAACCACAACACTCTGAACCTAAGCCTGAAGTTGTAACCATTAAATTAAAATCAAATAACCAACTAAAATCAAATAACTGCCTAAATATTGAAGATAAAGATGAATTATTTATCGGTTCTCTTAAAGAACATATAAGAGATATTGAATTATATGATTTATTTAAAAAATATGGTGATTTAGAAAGATGTCGAATTTTAACACATATTGTTGACGGAAAAATTGTTTCTAAATGCTGTGGTTTTATAAAGTTTAAAAAAGCTGAAACAGCAAATATAGCATTAAAAGAATTAAATGGTGCTTTTGTAGATATTTCACAATATCCATTACATTTAGAATATTCAAAATCAAACAGAAAAGATAATGATCATGATATGTATAATCCATTTAATTTGCTTAGAAGTTAATTATATATTTAATCTCATAATATATTTAATCCCATCTTATATTCGATATATATCCTAACACAAATACATATGATAATATTCCTAAAATTATAGATAATAACCACACTGGCAATATTGTCTTGTTTTTATATCCCACACCAAATTCTCTTAATGAACCGTCTTTATTATATAAAAATGACGGCTGTGACATTATACATATTGTAAAAACTAACAAAAATATTATTATTGATACTAACAATGTATTATTTCTAGCAAATGTTCTTGACATATATATTATTATTACATTTTTTTAATAATATATATCTTATTAATTATAATCATCTTTATTTTCTAATTCATCTCCCCACGGGTCACCATCGTTATAATCATCTGTATTATTCATATTTACAGCGTTATCTTGATCAATATCTTTTTGAATATTTATTTCATCTATCATATCATAAATATCACCATCCGGATTAGTATTTAAATATTTTGCTATTTCTTCTGAAACTAATTTATCATGCTCAAAATTTTCTGGGTCGTATTCTCTTATACCTTTTGATAAACCTATGCTATATAATGGTCCCAATTTATTCTTCTTTAATATTGTATCTACCGAACGTTGCTCATCTGTTACACCTTTTAATCTATCTGTAAAATCATACTTTTCTGCTTCTTTTGACCTAAATATCTTATCTTGCACATCACTATATGACATATTTAATGTTTTCTTTATTCCTATTAATATATCCATATATGTTATTAATAAATTTGACACATTCTCTTTCAATGTCATCACATTTCCTCTTATAAATGCTTGTTCGTCCTCTCCCATCCTTGTTTCCTGTTCTATTAAAAAATCGGTTATCATTACATCTGAATTGTCATTTTCATTATCAGAATACGTTAACATTCTTGTTACCATTGACGGATCCTTCGTTAAAACTATATAATCTGTTATTACACTCAAAAAATAGTATTCATATAATAACATTGATGTTCTTTTATCAAATACAGAATATAACTCTTTATCACCTATTTTAATATTTGTTAGTGCTGGAGTATTCATTGATAATAAATATATACCTCTACTTTTATTTAATATTTCATTCAATACATTCTTTATTGTATTATTACCATAAAAGCCCTCTATTGGTTCATAAAATTTATTTATCATCTTTACTATATCATATTCATGAACTTGAGACAATCTCCAATACTTTTGAGGTTTTATTGATTGTATCTGACGATTAATTATCATAGTTGGAAATACATTTGACATTAATTCTATCGCATTTTTCATATAATTTATATAATTATACATTCCATCATCTGATATTTTTGTATCTACATTTCTTAATTCCGATTCTTCATTAAATCGCCATAAATTTAAATTTTCTAAAAAATATGTTATATTACCTAAATTTAATCTATTTGCTTTTATTTTTATAAAATCTATTATATCATTTCTCATTATGTCATTTGTTTTTTTTAAATGATTTTTTAATGCTACCCATGATTTCATATCTTCTGTATCTTCTTCTATTTTCTTATCATATAAATTTGACATTTTTTCTAACTGTTGAACTAACACTTTTGGCACATTTTCATTGTTTTCTCTATCTAGTATATTTAACACTTTTTTTAATCCATTTATACATGAATCATCTGACGACTCAATTAATATTCTTTTTAATTTTTGTCTTAAGTCATCCGGAATAGAATTATTATTTTGTAATAAACTTTTTAAATCACTTACACATGACACGCTCGACATTAAATCATACTCATCTAATATATTTTCTAACATTTCATTCGATATATTTGAATCAGGTTTTAATACTTTTTTTATTTCATTTACACATAATCCATTTGACATGTTTATTATGTTATTTTGACTAACAAGTTGAAATAATCTTAAAAAATCTTCCTTTGTATATTTTTTACCATCTCTTTCTAACTTTTCTATTTTTTCTTGAATAGAATCAACCTTTTTTAAATAATCAGGTTTACCACTACAAATATTTGATATTGCTTCTGTTAAAGGAACTGATGAATGAAACTTACACAAAGTTATAAATCCATAATATATTGTTTCTTTACTAAATTCATTTGATAAAATTGGAAATATTCTCTTTGTATTTACTTCTGATAACATTATTCCGCTTGTTGTTAGTAGTTTTACATCATTTTTTAAACTACTTAACAACATTATTACATTATTATACATTTCTATATTCTTATCTTCATTTATAAAATATTGTAATGTTGTTAATGATGCACTACCTTTTTCATTACAACATGAATTATCTATAAATAATTTATTACTAGATTGTTTCATTATTAATTCCTTTTGTTCAACAATTTTTTGAATTGATTCTTGTATAGATAATGAAAATGAAATTATTTTTGAATCAATTACTAACAATTTTTCGTTTTGTTTATAATTTCCATTTATTAACTCATCATCTAATTCTTTTTTAAAGCTTGCTGATACATTATCTAACTTGTTTATATTAAATCGTCTTAATGGTGGTAAAAAATTCATCCATTTTGTTAAATTATATTCTTCTGGTATGTCTTCTACTGGATTTAATCTTAAATATTCAACTTTTTCTTTTATTTTTTCTTCTATTTCAGCATAAGGTAATAAATATCTTACTATAAATGCTCTTAAACTTGTTAGTATTTTATTATAATCTTTTGGAAAAGAATTCCATGGAATTGTACGCGGATCTTTACTTTTTAATGCTACGCAAATAACATAATTTAATCCACTATCATCACCTTCTCCTTCAAATGGAAATCCTGAAAATGAACGCACACACCCAGGAGCAGTTTTACGTGTTTTTATAGAAGGAATATTTGTTTGTATTGCTATTAAATAAACTCCTAATGTTAAATATAATAAAGTTTGACTATATACACTAGAGTAAGAAGATATTTTCTTACCGGTTTTTGCTACTGCTACTTCCTTTTTCTTATATTCGGATTCTTCTGGCAATACTCTTGTGTCATTTAATAAATCTGTTACTACTTTTATAATAAAATTCCGAGAATTTTCTATATCTATACCCATATTTGATGATAATATACTTATAACATTTGACACTATTATCCCATTTGGACTTAATAACTTTGGACCTTTTACCTTTTTATTTTCTTGACTTTCTATTATTGTTTCAGATACATCTTTTTCCATTATAGATCTACTTTTATCAACAAATCCATCTATATATCCTTCTGCAACATCAAAATCAATATAGCATATTACTTCACCACTATTTTCATCTACCCATGCATCACCATTATCCGATCTTTTACCTATTTTACGTTTTAAGTCATTTAATACATTCTCATATTCGCTATTTTTTGTTATAAATGTATCTGCTAATATATATACAAATTTCGGCAATAATTTTGTATCTGTCTTTTTACAATACAACCACCATTCATTTTCCATTTCACCATCATGTATATTCGGTATTTCTGGATCACCTTCACGACAATATAATCTAACAAAATTTAATATATCTTGTTGTTTTTTTACAAAATCATTTTGACCCATTATTAAATCTCTTAATTTTATGTATGGAGAAACTACTTTTCCTTTCATCTCATCCATTACTGTTAAACCTAAATTATATTGCTCTTCGTTATATTTATAAAATTGAATACGTTTTAAATTTTGAACTCTATCAAATATTTTTGTAAAATAAGCCAATTGTTTACGTACGCTACTATTTAATTCTTCCTTTGATATTTGATACTTTTTATCAAATTGTTCCATTATTTGTTTCAAAGCATTATTTACTATTGTATCCTTTGATAATTCTGTTGACTCGCATTTATTTTCACTTGTTTCTTTTGAATTATAAATACAATTAAAATTCATATTACATAATACGTCATCATCTTTTATAAATAAACTTGGATCTACATTGCTATCTAATACCCATATATCACTATTTCTTACATAATATTCTAACATTTCCGGCTGATTAAATTCATTTTTTCCTAGAACAATAGCATAATCCCCTTCTCTTACTTTTTTTATCCTATTTACTAATGTAATTGCCATATATTCAGCACTTTGCTCATCTAGTTTTTCTTTTTTTTTTAATTCAGCTGTTAGAAAATCTATTAATTCTTCTTTTGATAAATTATCTCGTTCACGTTCATATTTTCCATCTAATAAATCATAATTTGTTGTATCATATTCTTTATCAAAATATATATCTTTATTATTATCTTCTTCTAATGCATCTAATGAATAATATTTTTTAGCAATTATATATGATTTACAATTATTTTTTTCTGCATCTTTTTCCATTATTACTTTTAATTTATTTTTATCAGTATCAAATACACTTGATAAATCACTTGGATACATTAATCCAATATTAGATAGTGCTACTGCTGTATTATATAAATTTCCATAATCTGTTGTTGTTATACGTTTTAAAAATTCTGAACCACTTTCATCTATAGAATTTACATCTTTTATACCATAATCTTCTAATACTTCATTCTGTAAAGATATACTGTCTATATTTGTATCATTACTTATTAACTTAAATAATGTATTTGAATATATATATCTTTTTGTATCCTTTTTTAAATAACTTTTTGATTTTATATGTTTCAAATTTGAAAAATTTATACCCGCTTCTTTAAATTCTTTATTATATTCTCTTATTTTTTCTTCTATAAAATTATTTATGTCTTTATATTGTTTATACGTTAAATCATCTGGATAAATTAAAAAAGGCTCTAAATAACTTATCACGTCTACCATTGATAAACGACCTTTTATATATTTTTTTACCAAACCAAATAATATACGAATTTTTGGAATTATTGTTCGTAAAAATATTTTGTACACATCCATATTTGTTAGATCATCACGCTTATTATATCCCGTTAAATCTAAATAATAATGTTTTATATTGTCCACAAAATTTGTATCATCATATTCTAATTCATTATCTAAACCATCTATTCCAACATTTGTCATATTTGTTTTTTGTTTTAGAAGTTCCCAATAATTCAAAAAATTCATATTTAAATTTGACTTAACTAACAAATCTATACCCGGCAAATTTATCTGAGAAAATTTTACTGCTGGTTCTGGAAGCGTTATTATACCATTTATCGATATTTGATCATTTTCTGTTAGTTTTACACGATGAGCTATCATATGGGACCCTTTTAAATTTGTTGCTTCTAATTTATCTAAACCTAAATTATATCTCTGTATTATAAATCTTCTACTTTTTATATTTGACACATCTACTATTGTTGAATATAAATCATCCAAATTATCTACTAACGCATTTATATCCGTTTCTACATTGCCTTCTATTATTATTCCATTTGGCTTTGTATATACATCACTTATCGCATCTGGATTTAATGAATAAAACGGCGTCATGTATTTATCAAACGATTTTGTTGTAAAATTATGATATTTACTATCACCTCTATTTTTTAAATCTTTACTATATTTCTGATTCAAAAATATATCTGATAATTCTTTTAATGACGAATAATCATCCAATATTTCACAATCATCATAACTAACACCTTCTATTGCTTTTGCTTGATAGATTTTTTTCACATTTTTTGCTACCATCATTATCCAATACAAATTATTCTTAAATCCTGATAAATATTCTGCTAATGGCTTATCATTTGCCGTTTTTTTTATTTTTCCAGTAACTATATTATTTGAATTAAACGTTGATGATATTTTACGCAATTGAAGAAATCTTGTTATCATAATATGAATATTATTCAACACGTTGTTAGTTCGTTCCATATTTGGAACCTTTGAAATCAATTCTTCTAATAAATCATTTGTCTGCGACTCAATATTATACCTATATTTATCTCTGTCTACATTTATAATTTCTTCTACATTAATTACATCACCAAATTCTAAATCATTTAAATCAAATATCTGCTGTTCAGATTTAGCTCTTACCTTCTTAGCTGGTAGCCCTTCTTCTTTCCTATCTTCTATTTCTTCTAACTCTTCTAAATTTTCATCTACTTCTTTTATATAATCAACTTCTTTCATTTCAATTGGAGGTCTTATTTCGAACATTTTTATTGGCAAATCTTCTGGAATACCTTTATAACCAAAATTAAAAAATATTGTATCATTATCTATTGTTCTTACTTCTATCATATCTTCTTCTATATTTGTTATTTCACCTGTTATTATTGCCGGTATATCTCCCTCAAAATAAATATCTATCCATGTTCCCGGTAATAAATCATTTTGTCTAGCATAACCTTTTTCTTTTGCACTACTTAACACCTTTATTGATTTAATGGTACCATCACCAATTACACCTGACGAAGAAATATGTAATATTGTTTTTTCAAAAGTTGTTGTATTTATCAATTTTATTTTTTTTGTATCAATATATTCTATTATAAATGTATTATTATTAAGTATTTCATTTTTAGGATCAGTTATAAATATTAAATCTCCTAAGCTTAATATTATTTCATCTTTTTTCTTTGGTTCTTCTTCCTTTGGTTCTTCTTCCTTTGGTTCTTCTTCCTTTGGTTCTTCTTCCTTTGGTTCTTCTTCCTTTGGTTCTTCTTCCTTTGGTTCTTCTTCCTTTGTTTCTTCTTCTTTATTAACTTCTGAACTCGTGTTATTATCTTCTAAACTAACTGAAATTATATTATCAATGTCCTCATTTTTATTTTCATTTTCATCAAGATTTATATTTATTTGTTCTGACATCTTATATTTATTATAGAAATTTTTATAAATCATTATTTTTTAAATAAATTAATTATAAATAATTAATTTAAAGATATATTAATTAATTTATTATACACGATGATTTATTATAACCTTTATTCTATACCACAATTTAGTGAATTCATTCAAACAAAACAACTTAACAATAATTATTATTCTGTTGATGAATGTTACACTAAAGAAAATAATAAATATTCTATTGTTAAATACAATAAAGGATTATTAACAAATGATTTAGTTAATTCATATGGGTTGTTACGCTCTGTTATTTTATCAGAATTTAATAATATTCTTTGTTTTTCCCCACCAAAATCTATTAATGCTGACACATTTATTACAAAATATCCTTGTAAAGATGATACTATTATTGCTGAAGAATTTATTGAAGGAACAATGATTAATGTATTTTTTGATCATATTCATGGTTCTTGGCAAATTGCCACTAAAAATACTGTAGGGGGGAACGTATCATTTTATAAATGGTCTAAAACATTTTCCGAGATGTTTTTTGAAGCTTGTGTCTACTGCCAACTCAATATTCAGCTATTAAGTCCTAATTTCTGTTATAGTTTTATCTTACAACATCCTGAAAATAGAATTGTTGTACCATTCAAAGTTCCCCATTTATATTTAATTGCTGTATATAGCATTAATCATACTAACAATACTATTGCTATTTTTGAATCTGATATAGATGAAGTAAGAAAAAATGGATTATGGAATATAACTAAAGTTGAATTTCCCATTAAATATGAATTTGCTACATATACCGAATTAATTGAAAAATTTGCTTCACCTAATACTCCATATGATATTTTAGGTATTGTTATAAAAAATACGTCTACTGGTGAACGAACAAAAATTAGAAACCCTATTTATGAAGAAGTTAGACATCTAAGAGGCAATCAACCTAAACTTCAATATCAATATCTTACATTAAGACATTCTGGAAAATTGGCGGAATTTTTAAAATATTATCCTGAAACCAAAACAGAAATGTCTAAATTTCGAGATCAAGTTCATATGTTTACTAACACGTTACACAAAAATTATATAGCATGTTATGTCAAAAAAGAAAAGCCACTTAAAGATTTTTCTGCTCAGTATAGAACACATATGTATAAACTTCATCAAATATTTTTAAACGAATTACGTGAAAAAAAACTATTTGTAACAAATACTGTTGTTATTAAATATGTGAATGAATTACACCCATCTTTATTAATGTATTGTTTGAATTATAATATGAGAAAAAAATTAATTGATACTATTAAAACTTCTGATATTTAAACTTTTTACACCTTTGGACTATTAAAACGCCGACTTGTCGGTGTGATATCAGTCACAAAGTAACAGTTACCAAGGTCATGACCGATGATGTAAAAAAGTTTATCAAAAATATTTATAAAAATAATTTGTAATATTTAATTATAAATTATTATAAAATATATTTATTTTTCTTTTAGTCTAGTTCCATCAAATCCGCCTCTTATTTTCAATAATGTTTTTATTGCTGTTTCAATAGACGCGATTAACATTGTTTTTAATTCTGATAATCCTTTTGTGCCGCCGGCTAATGCTACTCTTAATACACTATCAGTATCATGTGGATGTAATTTTTTAAATCCTACATATGTAATCATATTTAAATCTTTATAAAATACTGAATATAATTCTTGATTTAGTATATTGCCAATAGTATAATCTTCATTTTCCAATGTAATATCATAGCAATTTTCCATAGTATTGATAGATGGTTTTATTTCAACCTTATCTTCTTGAACTAATTGTTTTAAATTATCAAATCGATTGCTTAAAATATTACATGCTGTAATCATTAATTCATCATTTTCATAAATTCCGACACTTGATAATACAAAATTAAAACTGTTACGTATAACATATCTTAATCCTTCTAATAATTTCCAGTTTTTAGCGTTAAATTTGATTTCATCATCAGTCATACCTTCATCTTTCCATATTTGTTTTCTAATTTCTAATTCTTGTAACATGACGTTTTCGTCTGGGGTACAACCGTAAGAACATGTTCCAGTTACATTAAAAGTGCTATCTTCTCTTGCGGTTCCAAGAGAAAATTCACACGTGAATTTAATTTTTTCACCAGGTATTTCATTAGATAATTTAGGTCTTAATCTGACAAAATCAATATAATATTCCTTGCCGTTAGGTGGTCTAAATGGTGGAAATATTTTTTTAACAGCAATGTCATCTAAATATTTATTATCACGATTATTTTTAATTTTAAAATCTTGTGTAGTTACAATCATTACTGTATCTGTATTATTTTCTACATCTACTTCTAATAAATAATTATCAATATTTTCAAATTCTTTAATACATATAGGAATACAACTTAACCTTTGTTTTAATATTTCATTATTTAAACGTGTTGTATTTGTTATAAATTTTGATTTATTTTTTTCATAAGGAGTTGTTTTAAATACTACTGTAGGAATATCAGATATTATAGTTCTTCTAATAGCATTAGCATAACTAACATCACAACCTTTTAGTGTAAAAGTCATTACACCATTTTCTTCTTTTAAATCAGTAATTTTTGAGGCCATTATATATCTATATATTCTATATTTAATATTATATTTTAAATATAATTTCAATTCAATTTTTTTTCTAAAAAGTTGAGAAAAAAATATATTTTGTAAAACAACTTAAAGAACTAAAATATATTTTGTAAAACAACTTAAAGAAATTATTTTGATAAACTTTTTGAAAAGTTTAAAAATATTAATTTAAGGAAAAAATTAAAAGTTAAAGAAAAAGGAAAAGTTCGGAAAACTACGTTTTCTGATAAACGTAATTTTCTGACAAATATTTACTTTTGTTAGTTTAAATGAGTTGTGCATTATACTATAGCAACTTTTGTGAACCTTCTAAAAAATTATTACAAGCCGTAATTAAAACTGAAAATGCTAAAGATATTCATTTTATATGTATTGATAAAAGAGTTAAGGATGCTTCAGGAAAAGTATTTATAGTTCTTCCAACTGGACAAAAATTAATTATGCCAGAAAATGTAACCAGAGTTCCTGCTCTTCTTTTATTAAATCAAAATTATAAAGTAATTTATGGTGATGATATTTATGCTCATTTAAGGCCTCAAACACAAATTCAAGTTAAACAAGCAACAAAAAATAATATGGAACCAGTAACATTTCAAGATGGTTTTGGAGCATTTGGCGGATTTGGTGGAGGGGGCATTGTTTCAGACAATTATAGTTTTTTAGACCAATCAGATACAGAACTTAGTGTTAAAGGAGAAGGTGGGTTAAGGCAAATGCATAATTATGTTAGTTTAAACGATTCTATGAATCTATCAATGAAATTACCAACAGACGATTATGAATATAAGAATGATAAGTTAAAGGAAGGTGAAATGAGCGTAGAAGCACTACAAAGAAAAAGAGATGAAGAGTTATCAAATATAAATTATAAATAATAATTTGTTAGTATATTATAATGGATATATCTAATGATTATTTCAACGACCCAACAAATTCTTTACCAACAAGTTTGCAACCAAAAGAAGAGCCTAAAAAAGAAAATGATACTATTAAGCCAACTAAAACAGAATTATTTACATTTTTGAATACAAACGCAAATACAATATTAACTTTAGGAATAGCAGTAGCAATAGGGTTTGCCTTGAAGGATTTTATGAACGCATTAGTTTTAAATATATTACAACCGAGTATTATGTTAATAATCATGTTTATAGATAAAAACAATTATTTGCCTATTACACAAAGTTTACGTGATAAAAATATATCAGTAGATCCGGCAAAATTTTTAGGAAATATGTTAGTATTAAAGTTGGTTATTGGTAGTATGTTTTTCATCTATAAATATAGTAATATTTTGCTGTAAAAAATAATTTAACAAAAATAATATATATTAAAACAATTTAAAGACAATTTAAGTATTCTAATATATTTATGGATATTCCGACCCCAGAATCCGAACAATTTACAGTTTACAGCAAAAGCGGCTGTGTTAACTGCACCAAAGTAAAAAAGTTGCTACAAGAAAAACAAGTGAAATTTAATATCATTGATTGCGATGAATATATTTTAGAAGACAAGTCTGGATTTTTAGAATGTATATGTGACTTAGCAGGACAAGAATATAAGATGTTTCCTATGGTGTTTTTCAATAAATCATTTATTGGAGGATTTAAAGAAACGGA
>Ga0214923_10003528_pt1 | contig 19553 bp, 18 predicted proteins | sample LL1510_MetaG_FD_177993 | JGI IMG/M metagenome (GOLD analysis project Ga0214923, IMG submission 177993) | Freshwater microbial communities from Lake Lanier, Atlanta, Georgia, United States - LL-1510 | ecosystem: Environmental > Aquatic > Freshwater > Lake | place: USA: Georgia | collected...
GCATCTCGGAAAATTCCCTGCCGTCATGGTGACCCCGGGCGATTTGGTTCTGATTGAGGGGGGAAGTACGGAGCGCCGCAAATGGCTGGACATGATGTTGGCCCAGGTTGATCCCGACTATGTGGGCAGGTTGCTGCGCAGGGATCATTTTCTGGGGCAGCGCAATGCCTTGCTCAAAGCGGTTGGCCCTTATGGGCAGCCTGATCCGGAATTGCTTGCGCTGTACGATCAGGAACTGACCTTATGCCATGAGGCTATTCACCACAGCCGCTGCCAGTGGCTAGCCGATTACGAGCCCCACCTTCAAACCTATTATACCGAAATGGCGGGTCCCAGCGAACCCGCTGAACTTCGTTACCTCAGCGATTGGGAAGCACATTGCGTTCCTGATCAAAGGCCTGCCTTGCGCAAAGAATTGGAGGCCGGCTTAACCCTGTGGGGTACACAAAGGGATGACGTGGAGTTCATCCTCAAGGAGCAATCCGTGAAACGCTACGCCTCGCAGGGACAACGCAAATCCTTGGTCCTGGCCCTTAAGCTTGCTCAATGCCAGTATTTTGTGAAGCGCGGCAAGCCCTTTGTTTATTTGTTGGTGGATGATGTTTTCGAAAAGCTGGACCAAGGCAGACTTCAAGGCCTTACCAAAGCCATGCAGGCCTTGACCAGTCATGGTATTCGTGTTTTTCTGACCGATACCGACGCTGAACGAGTCCAGGCACTCATGCAGTCTTGCAGTCAGCCTTGTCAAATAATTCCATTGCTCAGCACAACGCCTGAAATATACTAATTTGGATTAGTTTACTTCTTCCGTAATTTTTACTAATAAACCTAAGCGTTCACATTGAAAAAAATTTTGATTCAATTAAAGGGTTTTTTGCGCTTATACCCTTTGGCTTTTTGGTTTTGCTTTTTTGGGTTTAATGCGATATCTGTTTTTTTGTATTATTCAAATGGGGCGACAGCCTTTTTGCCTCGCATCAAGATCATAAATTATTTTTACCAATGGCAAGCTTTTATATGGCTATTCATTTTAGTAAACCTCTAGGTGAAACGGCCAGCTCCCTTTTTGGAGGATTAATTTTAGGTGTTATTTCTTATCATAGTAAGAGTATTTATGGGGGCCTTTTTGTTCATATTGGTATCGCATGGTGTATGGAACTTATTGGCTTTCTGAAAAATTATTAAGAATGATTTCATTTTAAAGAAGTTCCTTTAATTTTCAAATTTGGAGAATTTTACGATCCCCTTAAGTTTTTCTTTCAAAACTCTCTAAAGCATGATTTAGGAGCAGCCACAAGATTATCTGCTGACATTGGCACATCCTGCCCGCTATATTAACCAAGCTTAAGGCCTGTGAGTGCCCCTTCGCCGTACATCCCCTTGAGGCGCGAATTTTCTTCTTCTAAGATATTTAGTTTCTGCACATCGGACATCTCCAAACTCATAAATATGGCCTCCACTAGTGAAAGGTGACGGGCTTAATGCCCATTTTATGGCTGACGACACCGGTAGTTACGCCGGATTTAAACTTCTGAAGGGCTTGAATTAATGGATCTCGGAAAATCTTGATTTTTTATATGATTTTGAAATTAAAGGGATTTCTCTACTTTCAAAAGTCTGCTTTTTAGGTGTACTCGCTTGATCGCTTATATTTGTATGATTGAATGATAATTGTTTAGCTTATATTTGTTTATGAGATTGTATTTTAGTTAAATTGATTTGATAATTTTTATTTGAGCGCATGAAAAAAAATGAATATATAGGCGGAGATCAAAACGACGACAAAATAAATAAACTTTTAAAGAGAATTAAAGATGCTTTGGTAAGCCGTGACAATCCATTGTCTATAATTCTTCAAACCCGAGTCAGTTGTGAAGCAATATTAAAATTACTTTACATAGAAAAAATTTCGCCAGAAGTTCCGGATAAAATTACAGCTGAGCGCTTAAAAGAAGCCCTAATTCAAAAAGGGATAATACCCTCTCACATTGTTTCTCTATTTGAGTCGGTTCAAAGGCTTGGTAATAAGGCGGCGCATGTCGACAAAAACCTAACTGAACAAAAAGATGATGAAGCTTTAGTTGCGGAAAACTGTTTGGGAAGTATATGTAATTGGTATATGAAAGATATTTGTGGACTTGATTTTTCTATTAAGCAATTATATGAGAATGAATCTTTAGAAGAAAAATCCACTCCAGTTCGAGAGGAGAAAAATGTTTTTCTAGTATGTGCAGTTAGCGGAAAACATTTAAAAAATGGAATTGATAGTTTTTTTCTTTGTCCTCAATGTAAAAAAAACGTGGACGTTATTTTTTATAACAAAGATACATTTAGATGTCAAATATGTGAGGATGATGCAAAGATAATTTACAAACAGAAAGTTGAACAATTTTTAGCGAATGGTATTATTGAATATAATGAGCGAAAAATCCTTGATGAATTAGCAATTAAATTAAAAATCAATAAAGAAAGCTCGATAAGTATCGAAGCAGAATCTAGGAAGAATAGGTTAAGTGCGAGTCATTTTCAAGAAGAAAATATTCGAACATCTATGTCAGGATTTCATAGTATTCAATTTAAAAAAATTATTGATCTAATATTTTCTCAACACGATTTAACAAATGCCTATTCTGGTATCAGTTCTATTTATCGCCAGTACCCACTTCACGAAGATGCATCATGTTTGTATTTTCTTATAAAAGCCATTTACTCTCCAAGCGAGTTCATCCAGGAATATGAGTCTGATTCCTTAAATAATTCTGAGGCCTATTGGGAAGAATTTTGGTCTTTTTTGCCTTATTTAAAACAACACAATTTTGAGAATGGATTTCGATTAATTGAAGAAAACAAACGCAAATTTAGTGATCGAACAAATGAGATTTTCTTAAGTGAAGTCATCGCGTATTTTATATATTATTCTATCTCACAAGAGAATGACGCTATTGAAATAATAAAATCACGTTATTTTGATTTGGTTAATAATTTCAAATTCCCATTGTTATTGATTTATCATGTTATCGGTAGGCTTTTGGAATCTGAAATTTCAAATTGGGAAAAATTGGAGATAAATTTTGACACGCAGGAGAAATTTATTTTAAATCATATCTTAAAGGCGGATTTTAATAAAGATAAATCAGGTCATATTGGAAATAAATCGACTACTCATTTGAAAGGTTCATTTTCTGATAATGAATTAGGATCCTCGTTAGAATTCGATCAATCTAAAAGTTGTTTTTGGGTTGATAAGGCTGCCGGTTTAATGGTTTTAGAAAACACTAAGAATTTAGTTTATTATGATACGGTAGGTGGCAAGGAATACCCTACTTTTTTTACTAATCGAGCAGTTTGGTTAGCAAAGTCGATTCGGCCATACATTCAAAATGTATCTTCGGGATTAAATTCTTCGTCTTCTAATAACTATGGATTAGCTTTAGAGAAGTATCTACCAAAAGGATGGTTGATTCCAACTGAACTAGATTTGTATTTGATGAGGGCTTTCTTTGAATCCATAAATGGTGAGAATAAATATAATATTTTAGGTATTAGAATTAATGACGATATTTGTTTTTTGGGTGATGAATTAGTAGCTGTTGATTCTTCTTTTTCAAGGGTAATCATGGGGGGGCAAAAATTTATTTTGGCGGGATTTAGTGGTGATAAAATTTCTTTATTTAGTATTGAAAAAAAATCTTTCGTAGAAAATAATAAGAGGCTTATTTATTTTAGTAAGGAGAGGTTTAAGTTAATAAAAAGGCTTAAACATAATAATGATATTTATACTAATGGAATCTTTGGCTCCCTTAAATATTCACAGTATTTGGAAGGGAGTCAATCTTCTTATAAAAAAAACAATAATTTAATTCATACTAATGGAATTTTTGGTTCGCATAAATATTCTCAGCATTTGGAAAGAAGTCAAGCTTCTAATAAAAATTACAATAATTTTGTTCCTATTAGTTTTTTCGATGGCCTTCCATTGGTAAAAATCTCTAACCGAGAATTTATGAATATTAAAATTATTCAAGATAGCAATAATTCACAGTATAATAATCGAATTTTCTACCCTTTAAATAGTGGTTTAATAAAAAATTTGATATCAATAAATTTCCCATTTCCATGCGATTTTGATTTTTCAGAATTTATACTTTAATAATATTTTCAAAATTTATTTAGGGGTATGAAAAGACTAGAGTTATCCAATACAAAAAAATTAATTCTATATTTTTGCACATCGTTCCAATTTTACCTCAATTTTAAATCATTAGACGCCCTAGTGTCTTTTTGATTTTTTTAAATTAGGCGGCTCGGAAACCTCCGATTTGGGCGCGGTTGAGTGGCTTGGAAATTTTCCAGCCGTTGAGTTCCTGGGTCAGGATTTCTTCCAAGTGCTCAGGGGTCAGATCGGACTCATGATACAAGAGGAGCTTGCGTTGCACATTCCTGAGCTGAGCACCGGTGAATTGGTAGTGACTGGACCAGTGCCGAAGGGTGGTTTCGTTGACCAATCCGCCCAAGGATTTCTCCAAAAGGAGGTACTTGGTTTGGTCATCCGGGTTGGGGACGGTCAGTTTGAAGGCCCAACGGCGTTCGAATGCTGGGTCCATGGATTCTGTGTGGTTTGTTGTTGCAAGAAACAGGCCCTTGCATCGCTCCAGCATCTCTAGAAACATCGTGACCAGGGTGTTTTCGGTGTTGGACACGTTGGACGAAGGCCCACCTTTTCCCCTGGAAATGAAGAACGAGTCCGCTTCGTTGAACAGAACCAAAGGCATTCGATCCATGGCGTCTTGGGTGGCACGAATGGCCGAAAACAAACGCTCAACAAACTTTTCGGTTTCGCCGTACCATTTGCTGCGAATGGCGCTGAGGTTCACCAGTACCAGATCTCGCTTATGCAAACGTGCAAGCTGTCGGCACAACTCGGTCTTACCGGTACCAGGAGACCCACTCAGCATCACCATCAAACTTGGCAACATGTTGTGGGACTTCAACCGGTCGAAATACCGATTGAGGTTACCTTCCTCCAAAGTCTGACTCAGCGTTTCAACCTGTTTGAAGAAAGCCTCGGGGTAAAAAAGCTCGATTTCGGGGATGTCGATCCACCTTTCGATCGTAAGCATGGCGGTATCGGGCACTTGGAGTTCCAACGAATCGACGAGTTTGGGGGGGACAAGAGGTAGGATCGCCTCGGAATTCAAGCGAACATGGGTTACTTTTTGTCCATTCTTTTGGCTGGGTAGGAGGAGGCGTTTTCCTGACGCAAAAAGAGAGGAGTTCACCTTGGACCACTCGTTGAGCGTTGTGAGTTGATCCAGCGGATCATCAAAGGTTTGATCCACCAATTGTCGCAATGGCATCTCCATTTTGCCGTTCAGACGATGCCCAATGGCCAGTAGGACCGTAACCTGCTCGCGCAATGTGTAGCGGGCCTTGTTCATGGCCTTGATCAAAGGATTGGCCTGCTGGTTTGCAATTTCGGCGTACAATTTTTCGGCGTTCTCCGCTTCATCGAACGGATTGCTGGATTCGTGGGTGCATCGCAGGGACAATCGGAGGAGATTGTCTGCGGTGGCTTCTTTGGGGCTCATCAATTCGAGGTAATCGGGTTTCCCACTCTGCAGGAAGCTAATCAGGGATTGATTGGGAACAAACGCGCCCAATACTTCATCCCTTTCCCTTCTAAGTTTTTTGGTTGGATCGCCGAGTAGGCCTTTTTTGCGCAGGATGGTGATAGACTTTTGGTATTCACTCACGCTTAGAGCCCTCGTGGGGAACTTGTTCAGGACCTCCGCGGGAATTTCGTCCTCGTTCTGCAGATGGGCATCAACCATCATGAGGAGTACGAAAACGTTGGGTTCCGTAATCTCCAAAGCTGCACCCACGACCTTGTAAACCTTAGTCCAGGCTCTGCCCTTGACCGTCTTGAATGGTTCGGTCAACAGATCCGGCCACGTGATGGCGTAGTCATTCTTAGCGGTCATGGCGCTTGCGGTTTCCTGGAATTTGGGTTTTCTGGGCATGGCGTGGAGGGGGGTTAGGTGGATAAGGTCTTAAAGAATGATAGTTCGCGGATATTTCGTTTTTATGGAAAATCGAAATAATTTGAATTTCGGACGCAGTTTATTCCTCGGCCCAATTATGACCAAAACGAAAATAGCGAGGTAAAACACATGAAATATAACGGGGGGCTAAAGGTAGCTATTTTCCACTTAAATAAGTACTAATTAGAAAAATTATTTTCGTTAATTTTAATTTTTCTTCAGAAATTCATTATATAGACGCCCAGAGTTGTTTTTGATGAATAAAAAGACGAAATAAAAATCCATCTTTAATTCACGGTACTATCGTTTTGCCCAAGAATTTGTATCTTCGTGCTTAATTTGTTTCCTATGACAACGAAATCTGAACCCCCAAGCTGGCAGAATGGCCTCTCCTTACGTCAAATCGCGCAGATTATAAGGCGTAAGATGACGACCAGGGCCAAACCTTCGGCCAAGGTCTACGACCGTGCCAAAGCCAAGACCCAACGGCTCAAACCTTGAAAATCACGAAAAGACCTCTCTAATGAAACGCAGCCAAAAAGAATACGAAGAGATTTTGAATTTTATAAAATCTGAACTTACAAGTTCCTCAAACCATTGGAATAAACCTCCAACCAAAGAATTGGAGATTCGCTTTAATAATTGGGCCAACAACAACAACATCAGGCCAGTAGGCCTTCGCACCATCCAAAATTATATATCGGTACTTAAAGATGACAAGGATCACAAATTATCCAATCCCAATGACCGTCAAAGTCCCGTTGGACAAGACAAGAATAAATCGCATTCAACAAAATCCTCGGAACCCGGAATCAACCTTGAGGTCGAGCAAATGGAATTGGCTCAAAAAATCCTTGAACATTGGCTATACATACTCCCAGAATCAATAAAAAAGGAATTACCCTCACCCATAGAGCAGGGCAGCAGTATCCAACCGCAGGCATTGACCATAGCGCATCCGCACAATAAACTCAAAGACGGAATTAATGACTTGGTGCTTAAATTCCTATCTCTTATCAAGCGTGGAAAGATCTGTCGCTTTACCTATAAGCCAGGGCATAGCCATATGGACGATAACATGGAGTTGACCCCGGATGGTTTTTCGTGGCTCAAAGTGGTTTACAGCCTGCCTTTACAGCTTAATATATATATGGATCGGGTATATCTTTTGAGCTTGTCTATGAGCAAGAAGGATTTATTGGAAAGAACCTACTTAAACTCTAAATTTAAATACACTCAAATATCACGACACGTACTCGCGAATATTTATGAATACAAAGTCGATGCTTTAGAGGATTATGTTAAAGATACCGAGGAATTGTTCCCATTGAGCGAGCCGATTGTTGAATTTCAAGATTTGTATAAACCCGCTCTCATTATGGAGATGTTTTCCATCCCACAAATCCAAGAGCATATGATCGGGGTTGTTCTTCCAACGGAGCAACAAATCTCTGAGAATTCCACGGATGATCAAGAATTTCGTGAATCGCCATTTAAGCCCTATCGCCCCCCTAAACCAATATCGTTAATATTCAGTGATTGGGCCATGCGCTATATTTTGAATTCGCCCCTGCATCCAACTCAGATTCTCAAGGAAACTCGTGTGGTTGTACAAGCCAGCGAGCAAATGGAAAATCAAAATGACCCGCCATCTGCCAGGAGCATAGAAAGAGGGCTTTTTGAATTTACAGTATGGAACACGGAGGACTTTGCCTTTAGGGTCGCTTCTTTCCGCGAATTTTGTTGGCCTGCTGAATTAGGCTTTGAAAAAGAAAACTCTATCAACAGCCATTAGCTTACAATTTATGGATAACAACCCAAACCAAAACAATCCCATCGTACCGAGGCGTGGTAGAGGCCGGCCAAAGAAAACGGAAACCAGCCTGCCCACAATGATGAAGCCTGAGGAAATATATCATGAGGTTTGCTATGGTAATCTTGAATTGGGATTAAGGGAAATATACGCCTTCAAGAACCGTATTTCCGATAAGTATCCCGATCGACTTTTGGGTCTGTACTTATTATGTCTTTGTGATTTGACCTTTTATAAAGATGTCCAAAGGGACGAAGTCGAACGCATAGAAGCTATCGTTGAACATATACTCAATGAAAGCGGTTTAAAATTCCCCATTCATAATGAGCATTTGATTTTGCCGGAATGCTTGATTTTCAAAATGGCATGCCAATGGAATGATTGGGGGTTGAACTATGACTTTTTTTACTCGTTCGGCACATCGAGGATAAATTTTGATTGGATACAAGAATTGTCGGCCTTAAATATATCCGATGCTTTGGTGCTTGAAGATATTCTTAACACATTACAATCCTTTGATAATGGACATTTGCAAAGTTGGTGGTTTGAAACTTGGATCGGGAAAATTAAGACCTCGGTTTCGATTAAGCTAGCCAAGAGTGGGTATTTTGACCATTCAATGTTGTGGTTACGTCAAGTAGAAACCCACGACTACCCATCTGAATTAGCAGTAGCGGGTATTGCCTCGGCCATCCCCTACCTTAATTTGACAAATATATCAGAATTCTGGCTGTCCACTTTGACTGATACTTCGATCGAAACTATCAAAGGGGACTTTAAAGCAACAAACCTGAATGATCTTCAAAACCATATAATTTGTTCTTATTATAATCTTAATTTAATCCAAGATGCTAAAAATTACATTGCTTCATTGGACCGAGTTTCCCAAAAGAATCAGCTGTGGAGTGTATTAGCGCACAAATTTGCAGAACGTCTTGACCAACAAGAATGTTTGTATTGTTTGAATCAGCGACAATACCCCTCGGGCCGCAAGTTTAGTTGGGTGGATGATATATTTTGGGACCTTAAGGTGGCAGATATTTTTTTGAGGGGTAGTCACAGGACGATTGGAATGGGACTTTTGGAGAACCTCGAGTCTCTTAGTAACAACGTTATCATTGATTCAGATAACCGGCATTTGATGGCCAAATTAAGTACATTGTATTTCAAGGCTTCTGAAATTAAGTCGAGTGAACGATGTATGGAAAGGGCTATGCCCCCATCAAGATCCAGAAAAGAAGTGTTTGATCAGGACGAAATCGACTTTGATTTTGATGAATCTATTGTTGATTTATCACAGGAGCTCATGGCGCAGGATAATCCCTTTACGGCCATATTGTGCATTGAGGAAATCCAAAACAATCAGGACCAAAAGAATTTAGCGTATTTTCGTTTGGCCGAGGACATGGCTGAGAAAGGCTGCAGGCGAGAAATGCAGTGGTTGTTGGACAAAATCAAGCCCGAAAACCTTGAATTTACTCCGAGGCGTTCAGCCGAATCGTTGCATAGGCAGTTTGGTATAGACGGTGCGTTTGATTGCTTACGACATCCCAATTTATCTATATTAGGCGTGAATGCTTTAATCACGCATCTTACGCTCCGTGAGCAATATGATGAGGCTGTTTACGTCTTCAAAAGGTTTATCTTGGAGGACTTCCTCACGGAAGATTATGTCTATGGGCTTTCATTCTAAGTGATCGTTTAATCCCATATTGGCTCATTACCTTTCATTTTTTATGTTTAACTAAACCTATTATACCAAATGACAACCTCATCAATTGAACTATACAACTGTGAAGGTCCTTGCTTAGCCGTATTTCGGAGAGGGGACAACCTCTTTGAAATCATAGACCAATGGTCTGTTCCTCTAAGATTTGTTAATAAAGGTGAGCTTCTTTGCATCTACCATGGCCTAGAGACCTTGACCGATTCTTCGGGTAAGGTTTGGGACTTAAAAAGAGAATGGTCCAAAGAAGCGATGCCAAGAATCGAAGACATTTTGGAATTTGTCAAAGAACCCTTTTTCAAAAAGCGTCGTGCTCCCAGAGATGATGAGTGGAGGTTTTGATTAGTACATTTAAACAAACGATGAATTAATATTAATTTTTATGGCCACAAAAATTTACAAGGGCAATTCTACAAGTTCGTACGACTGTTTATTTACGTCTGATGGAGTTAGAATATACCAAGGGAATTCAACCAGTTCTTACGACTGTCGCTTTACATTTGATGGATTCAAGGTCTTTAGGGGGAATTCAACCAGTTCGTATGACTGCTTGTACACCATTGACCATGATAAAATTTACAAGGGCAGCTCAACAAGTTCTTACGACTGTTTATACACCATGGATCATGGCAAAGTTTACAAAGGCAACTCCACAAGTTCCTATGATTGCCTACTTACCATTGAAGGCAATAAGGTGTACCAAGGGAACTCAACGAGTTCCTACGATTGTTTGGCTACCATTGATGGTATAATGAAGTACGCTTTGGTTGCTATTTTAATTGGCCCATTTTAAGCTTTTATGTAATTTTTTTGTAACCTTAACATGACTTTTGTTGATTTTGTAGCCCAGTTCGACAAACTCGGTGCCCTGGTTTTGCTGGAGGGCAAAAGGGAGGTGCCGGCAGAGGATCAGGATCGCTTGCGGGCTTTGGGCCGCATGGTGGCCGGGGGTACCAAGCATATGACCTTTAGAAGCGGGAACGCCGAGGGCTCGGATCATTTCTTTTCGGAGGGTGTGGCCAGTGTAGACCCCAAACGACTGCAGGTGATTACCCCGTACAGTGGTCACCGTTCCAAAACCAATTTGGCGCACGAGACGGTTGCTTTGGACCAAATCAACTTGCTCGCCGAACAGGAGGTGGTTTATCAGTCCAAGGCCAACAAGAAAACCGAGAAGCTCATTGATCGCTTTGTGGCTGGGGATCATGACCGCTTTACCATCAAGGCGGCCTATATCTTGCGGGATACCGTCAAAGCCATTGGAACCAAAGACGTGAAGCCCGCCACCTTTGGGATTTTCTACGATGATTTGGCCAATCCCCGCTCGGGTGGCACCGGCCATACCATGCAAGTCTGCGAAGCCAACGGCATCCCCCTCATCGACCAAAGGGTCTGGATGGGGTGGTTGAAGGAAAACCTATAAAGAATGTATTACCAAAAGTTTGAAAAACGATTTCTTAAAGCGGTTTTTGACTATCAAAACAGGGTTTGATCTTATTTGTTAATATTAAATTGACCGCAAAAGACATTTTGTAGCAACATATTCACTAATCTTTAGTAACTTAGTAATTAAATAACAGTAATAAATCTAAATTTAAAATATGCTATTCGGAAATTTAAGAGAATTCGCTGACGCAGTTATTTCAGGTGATAAATACAAAGCGCCTTCTGGAAATTTAAGGGAACTTGCTGACGCAATTATTTCAGGCGACAAATACAAAGCACCTTCGGGGCCACTTAGAGAATTTGCTGATGCTATAATTTCTCGTGATAAATATAAAGCAAGTAATTCTGAATTAAGAGAACTTGCTGATGCAATAAACTCAGGAGATAAATACAAAGCCCCGAGTGGATATAGGGGTTTAGCTGATGCAATTATTTCTGGTGACAAATATAAGGTTTAAAGAGACCCATATTTGGACAACTATTAGTGAATTTAAGATAAATAAAACAAAATGACTTTACTTATAGCCTCTGTGTTTCCCGTTGTCATATTTCTTTATGTGATTTATCAAAAAGATCATGAAAAAGAACCAATTTCACTTTTATTAAAATGTTTTTTAGGCGGATGTCTAAGCGTTCTATTGTCTTTGACGATGTCCTTGCCTTTAGGACTGCTGAGCGGGCTCATTCAAGGGAATTTCTTGTCTTCTTTTTACACATCATTTTTTTTAGCAGCTATTCCGGAAGAAGTAGCTAAGTTTATAATTTTGTATTTTTTTGTCTGGAAAAGCAAGGAGCTGAATCATCACTATGATGGAATAGTATATTCGGTTTTTGTTTCTTTGGGCTTTGCTGTAATTGAAAATATTTTATATGTCCTTGAAGGCGGTTTAGGGGTTGCTTTCCTCCGCGCTATATTATCTGTACCTGGTCACGGCCTTTATGGCGTTTTAATGGGCTATTATTTCTCTCTTGCTAGATTCCACGAAGGCGAAAAAAGAAAAGAGTTTTTGATCAAATCCTTGGTTATTGCAATAGCCTTTCACGGAGTATATGATTTTCTTTTGTTCTATGTAGGTGGGTCTGTTAATGGCATTCTTATTGCGTTCCTTCTTATTGCTTTTGCATTTTTGGTTATTTTACTATGGAGAAAGGGTGTTGAAAAAATTAAGTGGCACCTTGAAAAAGACGGCAAACTTTTGCTTAATAATAATGAAACAGTAGAGTAGAGGAAAGTTTAATTGGATCTCTGCTTTATAGAATTCGTTTACTAGGTTTATTTTTAAAAGTAATATATTTTATAATCTAACTTTTTAGTTATATGTTGAGTTGAAATGTATCATTGTAGAATAATAAAAAATTTATGAAAAAATACACAAAATTTTTGATATATCTTTCTCTTTTTTTAACTATATCATTGACTATTTTGGTTATTAATTATATTAATAACTCTTACACACCTGAAATTGTAGATGATATAAATAGCGGTGTTATTAGTGTTATTTTAACTACATTTATAACTCTTCTTTTACTTTCAAATCAATCCGAAAGTGAAGAAATTTTGACGAAAAAATCTGTGGTTTACGAGGAAAAGTTGAAGGTTTTCAGCGTTTTTATAAATACAATTGGTCAATGTTTGGAGGATGGAAACTTAACACTCGAAGACACCAGAAAAATCATACATAGCTTTTCACTGCTTAGAATTCACATTTCTCCAGAGAATGTTATTAGGCTTGAGAACTCGATATCGACTATTGATGATTCTTTTTTTTATTGTGATGAAAACAGTATTCCAGATTTGTTTAAGTTAAGTAAATTATATACTGAAATCTCAAATGTTTTGCGTCTAGAATTGTATGGCAAGGATGATGCCGTAAATTTAAAAATCTTTGATTATGAAAATTTAAGAAAGGTTCATTATCGCAAAAGAGATTATAAAATTATACTTCCTACATTTGACGATTTTATAACGGAGTTACAAAAATATTCTAAAATTTATTCTAAGTCAACAAAAACAGGTCTAACAATTGTCTATGATTTAACACCTTCAATTATTGAAGCAATCAGGACCTTTCATGACTTTATAGTAACGATTGTTGATGAACTTGAAAAAGATTTATCTCTCCACAGTTTGAATTTGAATCCAAACCATACCGATCTAGGTTTGATAACTTTCGCTTTTGAGTTAAAAACATGCGGCATAAATACCGAAATCTTCAGCCGTACCCCATTGGTTAGACTATATGCTAAGGGTCATTATTTTGCTTGGTTCGGGTTAACAGAAATGAAAAAATTGTCTGTATACAGTATGATTCCCAAGCAAGAAAGTATAGCTACTTTGGAGATTTATGAAATTGATTCTAGAGATAAATATAAGTTAACGGTGTTAAAGGGATTACGTAAGGCCATTAAGAGTATTGATCCAAAAATTCAATTTGATTCAGAAATCGGTTAGGTGCTATGGTCATTTCTATTGCTGTAGACCGGTTTGTAGTGCGAGTTATTGGGTATTGACCACCGCCAGGAGGGGACCTATGTTGCGGCCTTTGCCATAGCGGCCAAGGCGTGGGCAGTGCATCGCCGAAATCCCGTCATCGAGGTAGGGGGCATTGATGCATTCGATGATATAGGGTAGACTATAACCCATCCCACGCCTAGAAGGACCAGGAGAATTAGGACTACAAATGCAAATGGGAGTCTATTTAACATCTCAATTAGAGGCGGACATTTATTGGAAAATGAGTACTTTTGGTATTATAAGGACAGCCTCGACTCTTAAACCTAAAATTATTAATTACTACGCACAAACCCACTAAAACCGTCCATCGGAACTTTAATACTCTTTGTATATTTCAAAACCCCTGATAAGTAAAATTCAATTTGTAAACTGTAAAAGTATGAGAAAAATAATTTTTGTAATTTCCTTGGTTATACTATATGGCCATGATTTCTTTTCATTTGCTGGAAATTTTCCATCTCCTTCTGAATATGGCCCATCAGAAAGAGTTAGCTTCAAAATTAAGGGGACTGGATCGAAGAATATTTTTGTGACTATAGGGATTGGTAACAAAGTAGGATGGGGCGCTTGTTGTTCCGGTGTTGGCCCTAATTCTACAGTTGGATTTGTTGGGGAGGTAGGCTATGTTGTTTATGATGGAAAATCAAGAAGAATTATTACCAAGATTTACAAAGAAATGGAAGGCCAAACGATAGATTTAGCTGACTATTATTAAAGCTAATACAAACTAGTTTTAAGCCGTTTACCTCAACAAGAAGTTGGTTCGTGTTGTATTTGTGAAGTTTGATCAGGCTCAAAGGTGAATTATCGCCCACTAATATGACAACTAAGTTATTCTTTTTTTGAACATAGATTTTTCATCATGAGAACATTATTTTTATCATTCCTAGCAGTAATTATGTCAATTTCAACATTTGCCCAGACGTCAGAGCATATGTCATTCAAGGGTGTTCCAATTGATGGTACGCTAAACGAATATGTTGCTAAAATGAAGCAAAACGGTTTTCAGTATTTAGGGACCGAAGATGGTACAGCTATACTAAACGGTGATTTTGCTGGATATAAAAATTGCCACGTTGGTGTTACTACCCTCAATAAAATAGACCTTGTTCATAAAATAGGTGTGATTTTCCCTAACCAAGAGACCTGGTCAAGGCTTTTTTCAAACTATTCAGACTTGAAGCAAATGCTAACCGAGAAATATGGTAACCCTAATGATGAAGTTGAATTATTTGATGTCAAGTCTTTCCAGCTACCTTTAGATGATAATAGCAAAATGCATCAAGTTAAAATGGATCGCTGTAATTTTTACACTGTTTGGAAAACGGATAAAGGGGAAATCCAATTAGCTATTGATCATAGCGGTTTCACATCCTGTTTTGTAAAAGTTGTTTATTTTGATAAAATAAATAGTGCCATAATTAACGAAAAAGCCAAAGATGACCTTTAAGATGTTACACGCGCATGATGCTTCGGGAACCTATCATGATTTTGTTTTTCAGCAAACCTTTGAGAAATTATATAACGAACTTACTATTGAGACTCTGAAACAGATTAATCAAATTTTACCGACAGGGACGATTATTGATTATGGAGCGGGGACCGGTAGGCTTTCCATTCCTTTGTCCAATCAGGGTTACAAAGTTATTGCTGTAGAGAAAAGCATTGGAATGATTGATGAATTTAGGGAGAAATTGAATGGGCCAAATCATGGAATCGATTTACATCACTGCACTATATCGCAATTTAATAATGGGCATGCGGATTTAGCAATTGCCTTATTTACGGTGTTATCTTATTCAGTTACCGAAGAGGAACTCTCCACCAATATTCAAAATATCTGCAAGCACGTTAATCCCAAAGGATATTTCTTTTTTGATTTACCTGACTCTGTTTTTTTTGCACAGGAATCGTTTATAAACATGGAATCACGAACCTTCAAAAGGAAGGTTGATTTAATTCGAAATCCCGAAAAAGATGTTTATACCTATCGGGAACAGTGTAGCGGTGTTTTGAATAACGAAGAGTTTAATTACACCGAAGAATTTAAAATTCGGTACTGGGAATTGAGCGCCTTGGACAAATTATTGAACGAAAATGGATTTATGGACACCTTGAAGACCTTTCCTGAGTTTAATATGACAGGTTCAACCTATAAGCTTTATCAGAAAGTATGAAACAATTTCAAATTGATTTTTTTAATGGGCATCCGATAATTACGGAGGGAGAAAACCGGATTCTAATTGATACGGGGGCGCCTTCGACCATTCATCAAACAGACCAAATTCGCTTTTGTGGGGATAGTTATGGATGCGTTGTAAATTATATGGGATTGACTATTTCGAGCATTTCCGACTTACTTGGGACGGAGATTACCACTTTGCTAGGGGCTGATGTTCTGTCGGAATACAAAATTTTGTTTGACTATGCTAATGAGGTCGTAACGTTTAGTAAGGACGATATAGCATTTACGGGAAAGCAAGTTGAAATCTCGAATTTTATGGGTATTCCAATTCTGCAAATGTCCGCTCATAGCCAAGAACTTAAGTTTTTTTTGGATACAGGGGCTAGACTTTCATATGTGACCAATGACATTACCAAGGATTACGCTAGTATTGGAACTGAGGTTGACTTTTATCCAGGTGTTGGTCAATTTGAGACCGATTGCTTTGAGGTTCCCGTTGTTTTCGATGCAAATTCACTTGTGATTAAATTTGGTAATTTGCCGGAATTGTTGCAAATGACTTTGATGTTGAGTGGAACGCAGGGAATCGTTGGGTATGATTTTTTTAGTCGATATCAAGTTTTGCTTGATATTCAAAACGGTCGTCTAATCTATGTTTAATTGAAAATAATTTCCATATATTGGATGAACTATCTTATCGAAGACTTAAGGTAGCCGATTATTAACTTGACGTCAAAGCACCTTGCTGAATTAGCGGAGGAACATCGCAACAACGTCGATCGTTTAGTCGAGTTGATGCACGAATTAGCATTTAAGGTGGTTTAATTTTGTGCACTGCGCACAAATGCAGAAATTTATCTTGATTCCCCGCTGCTTATGAACGCCACCACCTTAAAGCAAAAACTCAAATCTCTCCAGGGTCAACTCCCCGAATCCCATGCCATTCGTTTGCATCGGGCGATTAGCTGGCTGAAGGCGTCGGAGGAGCAGGAAAAGAGTCCGGATCTGCGGCTAATCTGTTTGTGGGTGTCGGTGAACAGTTTGTATGCGATGGATGAGGCGCGGGTCGAGCAGATGCCAGAGCGGGAGCGGTTCGGGGATTTTGTGGACCGACTGCTGGCCTGCGACGGCGAATCGAGGTTGTATAATATACTGTGGAATAAATTCAGCGGTCCGGTGCGGCTATTGATCGAGAATAAATATGTGTATGCGCCGTTCTGGGACCATCAGCGAGGCGAGGTCCGTAACTGGGAGGCGGGGTTTCAGCGGTCGATCGCGGATGCCAACAACGCCCTATCCAAAAAGAAGGTGGCATTTCTGCTACGAATTGTACTTGACCGACTCTATGTGCTCCGGAATCAGCTTATCCATGGTGGTGCCACCTACAAGAGCCAAGTGAACCGTGCCCAAGTGCGGGATGGTGCAAATCTGTTATATGCCTTATTACCCGTGATGATCGAGTTGATGATGGTGAACGGAGAGGAAGATTGGGGAAGGATATACTTTCCGGTGGTGGGGTAAGCCCATGGCGGCCGGGTAAAGGGGAATGTATAAGTATGTTTGAAACCAACATCTTGAACAAATTAAAAGTGCCTTTTTCAATTTATTGTAAATTAGATAGCGAGACAAAAACAGGCCTATACGCCGGAATTGATTGTGTAAGCAGAGGAAAGTTGAGCCTATAGGTAAGTTAGCAGTCATTGTAAAACTACTTCCTAAAAAAATAAACCATAATGAAACTAAAATATATCTTAATACTAATTATCGCCACCTCTTTGGTGGTATCATTTTCGGGATGTTCAGACAATCATGAACAGGTGAAACACAAATCAAACACAGATTATGTTAAATTAAAATGCACTTCAACAAAAAAGAAATTGGAAGATGATAGTTCATCCATAGCCATTTTATCGACTGAAGGGAAATTAATAAAAAACTTAAAATATAAATACATTGAACTTAATGCAAACAAGCATTCAAACAAACCTTCAGATTATTTTAATTACATCAAAGGGTATCCAATAGCCGACACAATTGTTGGAGACTTTAATGGGGATGGAAAACCAGAAAAAGCTTGGTTTAAAGACATAGGAATAAAAACATTTGAAGATTGCCAAAAAAATAACACCAAAAAATCGTGTGAAGGAACTGTTCTCTTTTCTGACAAAACTATTAAACCATTGAAAATTGACTACTGTCCAATGTATATCTTTAAGAACGAAGGAGATTTATATGGAGATGGAAAAGATGCAATAGGAGTTTTACCAGGATGGTTTACTAGTGCTTGTAGACAATATTCAGTTTTTACGTTAACTAAAGGAAGATGGAAATTAGCTTGTTCACCAATTAGTAACACAATGAATATGCGGGAAGCAGGCATTATTTTAATTGAAAAGAGTCATACAAAAAAAGGTTGGGTTGTCATAAGAGAATCAGTAGACTCATACATTTCTCGCCATAAAAAAAATAATATACCTGAAGAATACATAAGGGGAAGTTGTTGTTCATGGAGTAATGTAGTGGAACAGACAATAAAACTAAATTGAAAATCAACATCCAAATGCACAAATCTGAAAAAATATGGAAAAGAGCTTATAAGCAAACGCCCTAGTACACCGAACCATGGCCAGAAACAGCATGGTCGAAAAAGAACAACGATCCGCTAACATCACCTATACGCAAGCAGGGGTCTCGTGCTACCTAGGACAGGAAAGGGGTAAAATTAAAGTTCAGTTCTTCGTAGGAAGTGTAGTGGTAAAATGCCCTGCCTGCGTATAGCTGCAAAACGTTATCCCCCAATATTGGTCAACTCAGTATTTTGTCTCAATACAAATCCTTAATTAACGTAAAGGCCAAAGATGATTTGTAAGATGGCCTGATACATGTTGTTTGGGATTTTTATGGCGAGGTGGTTGATTGTGCGTATTTTCAAACTTTCATCGAATAACATAAAACCGCCCCGACCTTGACCAAGGATTCTGATCAGAACGAGTACACGGCCCATTCCGCGCCACCTGCCCAACCTGGGCCGACATTACCTCCCGCGCCATCCGCCTCAACCCCTCCAACCAGTGACCTCGCGGAGCTGCGGGAGGCTTTGGTGAGGTTTAGGGAGGAGAGGCGGTGGGGGGTGTACCACAACCCCAAGGATTTGGCGTTGGCTTTGTCGGTGGAGGCGGGGGAGTTGTTGGAGGTTTTTTTGTGGAAATCGGGGGAGGAGGCGGATTTGAGGCGTGTTAAGGAGGAATTGGCGGATGTTTTGGCCTATGCTTTGTTGTTGGCGGACCGCTGCAACCTGGATGTGCGGCAAATCGTTTTGGACAAAATCGCCCAAAACGCCCTCAAGTACCCGGTGGACAAAGCCGCCGGGAATGCCCGCAAATACACCGACCTGTGATTGTTTACCGCTCCACCAAAGACGGCTTTACCAGGGATGTGGACGGTGGGAACATCGACACCATCCTATTGGAGAATTTTAAAGCCAAACTCAAGCACAGCACCTCCCATCGTGAGGTCCAGTCCTGGTGGAATTCCCTCAATTACATGGCCCGGGTTTTGGGCGATGACCGTATTCCGGGCGACGCCGGGGTGGCGATCGAATGCCAAATCCCGCTGACCAGCAAACGCATTGATTTTATCCTTTCGGGGACCGACGCGGCGCAGCAACCCCAGGTCGTGATTGTGGAGCTCAAGCAATGGACAAAGGCCGAGCGCACCGCCAAAAGCGGGATCGTCCGCACCGCCCTGGGCCAGGGACTGCACGAAACCAGCCACCCGTCCTACCAGGCTTGGTCCTACGCCGCCATGTTGGAGGATTTTAGCGAAAC
>Ga0214923_10003529_pt1 | contig 19551 bp, 18 predicted proteins | sample LL1510_MetaG_FD_177993 | JGI IMG/M metagenome (GOLD analysis project Ga0214923, IMG submission 177993) | Freshwater microbial communities from Lake Lanier, Atlanta, Georgia, United States - LL-1510 | ecosystem: Environmental > Aquatic > Freshwater > Lake | place: USA: Georgia | collected...
TTATTTTTTATTTTTTATTTTTTATTTTTTATTTTTTATTTTTTATTTTTTATTTAAATTATTTAAAAAATCATTCAATTCATTAAATTCATTATTTATAATATTTGAATTTTCTATTTTTAAAGAATTTGAAAATTTATTATTTTTTTCAAAAATATTATTAAATGATAGTATATCAAATTTTGTATCATAATTATCATTAAAATCTATATCATTTTTTTTTTTATTTAAATTATTATTATTTAAATTATTATTATTTAAATTATTATTTAAATTATTATTATTTAAATTATTATTATTTAAATTATTATTTAAATTATTATTTAAATTATTATTATTTAAATTATTATTATTTAAATTATTATTATTTAAATTATTATTTAAATTATTATTATTTAAATTATTATTATTTAAATTATTATTTAAATTATTATTTAAATTATTATTATTTAAATTATTATTATTATTATTATTATTATTATTATTATTATTATTTATAATTTTATTAATTTTTTCATATTCTTTCATAGGATTATAAAAAAAATCTTTAGTTTTTGGTGTTGTTAAATTCTTTTCAAAAAATAAATATAAATTATGTATTAATAAAAATAATATTAAATATAATATTAACCATTTAACAATATAAAATATCATTAAATTATATATAGTAATAAAAAATATATATTTAATTATAACTTAAATAGATTTTAATAATATTAAAATAATATGATAAATACTATTATTATAAATAATAATAAAATTATTGAAAATAAAGTTAAATATTTAACTGAAGACAATATTTATAAAAAATGTAATTATAAAAATAATAATGATTTCATTAAATTATATACATGGAATAATAATAATAATGAAATAGAATTATGGGGTAAAAATAAAGGATTACCAAAATTAAAAAATACACATAAAATTTTTGAAGAATATAATATTAATTTATATGGTAAATCAATATTTATTTTAAAAAATTCTAATAATGAATTTATTAGTTTTTTACTAAATGATTTTTGTAAATTTTTTAATATTAATAATCATGATATTAATAATAATGAAAATGATGAAAATGATGAAAATGATGAAAATGATGAAAATGAAAAAAATAATAAAAATAATAAAAATAATAAAAATAATAAAAATGATGTAAATGATGAAAATAATGAAAATAATGAAAATAATAAAGAAAATAAAAATAATTTAAACAATAAAAATAAAAACATAAAAAAAGAGAATATTGAAGATGATTATTCTGGTTATTCTTCTGAATTAAGTTATGAAACATATGAATATTCTAATGAATAATAAAATTAATAATAAAATTAATAATAAAATTAATAATAAAATTAATAATAAAATTAATATTAATTTTATTATTATTAATATAAAATTGAAATAATATAAAATTGAAATAATATAAAATTAATAATAAAATATAATTAATATGAGTATTTATAAAAGAAATATAATAAATCCTAATATTTTTCGTAAAAATGTAGTAGATAATTTAAATTTAATTATAAATAATATTAAAATTAGTGAAAATTTAGAAAAAGGTATTTTTAATTATTCATTAAAAACATCAGAAGAAAAAAATATAATTAAAAAATGGAATAATGATTATTTTGTTACTATTTATATTCAAAAATTTAAAATGATATTATATAATTTAAAAAATGAAATTATATTGAATAAATTAATTAATAAAGAATTTAAAGCACACGAATTAGCATTTATGACACATCCAGAATTACGACCGGATTTATGGAATGATTTAATAGAATTAAAAAAAATTAAAGATGAAAATAAATTTACTCCTAAAATAGAAGCATCCACTAATGATTTTACTTGTTCTAAATGTAAATCTAAAAAATGTACTTTTTATCAAATGCAAACAAGAAGCGCTGACGAACCCATGACTACTTTTGTAACTTGTATAAATTGTGGTAATCGATGGAGATTTTAAAAAAAATAAAATAAAATTAAAATAAAATTAAAATAAAATTAAAATAAAATTAAAATAAAAAAATAAAATATTTATAAATTTTTTTATAAATATTTATATATTTTTTTATAAATTTTTTTATAAATATTTATATTTTACAATATTTCTAAATCTTGTAATTTCCAATATTCAAAAGTATTATTAGGTAATGGTCTTTGAATAATAAAAGGTAATTTTTTTTGTTCTAATTCCAAATTAGCAATTATTAAATTGTCTAATATTTTTTCATTATAATTTATATATGGTTTGCAATTATTATTTAATTGTTTTAATCTAATACCTAAAATTTTTGTTTTTTCATATTTTGTAAGAAATGGACTTGTTTTATGTAAATTATCTATAATATTATTATTTTTATCACGAATTACATTTAAATATTTTTTAATTTCTTCATAATTTTTACTTAAACATTCTTGATGTGAATTAATAATATAATCTTTTTTAATAGAATCATCAAATTTTTGCAAAAATTGAGAGGAATCACTAGTTTCTAAATTATCTATACTATTGAATATATTTTTAAATTTATTATTATCTAATAAATCTTCTTCTATTTTTTTTCGTTCATTTATATCATTTATAGTATTATCTTCATCCAAATCATTACCATCATCATCATCTTCTTCATCTTCTAAATTTTTGCTTATATCCAAATTTTCAATTTGTTCTGTATCACTTAATACAGATGAATCTGCTTCAGTATCACTATTATCTTCTTCATATTCTTCCAATTCTGTTTCAACTTCTTCTTTTGACATTTTAATTATAATATATATTTTATATTATAATTATATATTTTTAAATCAATTTTTAATATATATAAAAAAAAAATATAAATTTCAATATAAATTTCAATATAAATTTCAATATAAATTTCAATATAAATTTCAATATAAATTTCAATATAAATTTCAATATAAATTTCAATATAAATTTCAATATAAATTTCAATATAAATTTTAATATAAATTTCAATATAAATTTCAAATTTTTAAAATATTTCTTCTAATATGTCTACAAGGACATTTACATTTTAATTTATTATTTTCACCTATAAATTCTATAAATTTAAAATTTTTATAACAATTATGATTTAATATTTTATTAAATTTATGTCTTTCACAACATTTACACAAGTTTAAAATTTGTATAATATTTTCTTTATTTAATATATTTTTAAAAATTTGATATTGATTTACCATATTATCGAATGAAATATTTTTTTTTCTAAATAAACTTTCATTAAATCCATATTTCATTTGATGATAAATATTATATATTGTATTTAATTTATATATTTTTGAATTCATATATTTTTTATTATATTTACTAATTATATCAATCGCCCAATTATAATTTAAAGACCATATATATTCCACTAAATCAAAAGGAAGCATTATACCTATTAAAGAATTTGAAACCTCATAAGAATTCATATTATTTATTATTATTTGTTGTTGTTTATTTATTATAATATAAATAAAAAAAAAATCAATTTTTTTATAGATTATAATTATTTCTTTAAATTATATTATTTTTTTATAGATTATAATTATTTTTCTGTTTTCCATACATAATCACAATGATTACATAAATATACATATTTCATATTTATATGATCGTATCTTATATATATTATTTCTCTTTTAGTAATATCAAAATCTTGCAAATTACTCTCACAATTTTCATTAGGACATTTTATATTATTAATACGAGGTAATGTTTTATCTAATTTTGTATATTTATTAATTTTTATACTATATTTACTATCATTCTTACTTATATTTTCTTTTAATATACATTTACCCATATCTATTAAATCATTATTACTATTTCCACAATTACGACAATAATAAATTATTTCATCCGCATCTTTCATTTTTTCATTCAATTTTATATAATACATATTATCACATATATTACAAAAATTCATATTATATTATATTATATATTAGATACTTAAATTAAATTTATATTATAATTTCAATTTTATTTTAATTCATATTTTTAAATAGTAATATTATATTTTTCACATATATTATAAAAATTATTATATAATTTTTCACTATTTAATTTAATTATCATTTTATACATAAAAAAATTCACTTCATTATTATCATAAATTTTATTTAATTTAATTTTCTTTATATTATCATATATCTTTAATTTATTTTTAATAAAATTATCATATATTTCCAATTTAAATTTATACAATATATTTTCTTTCTCTATAAAATCCATTATTATTTCAAATTGTTTTAAAATTGCGAATTCTATATTTTTATAAAATATTAATGTATTATACATTTCTATATTTATATTATATTCACATACTCCTGGTTCATTTAAAAGCGGTTTTTCATTTAAAATAGATGATAATACTAATAAAATTGAATGAATTGTTTGACAAGAAGTCCAACCATCTCCTTTCCAAGTATTTAAAATAGATAAACAAATCAAACCATTAGTATATAAATTTGGATTAAAACGAATAACTCCATCATTTGTTAAAAATTTCACATTAGGCGGTTGAAAAGGATAATTTTCTGGAAATTCAAATTTAAATAAATAATAACCATATTCATAAGGTGTTCCTTCTTTACCAATTATTAATGCATAACCAAATAATATATTTTCTTCATCATGTTTATAATATATATTAGTTAATGGATTATTTTTAATATATTTAACATCCTTAGCTAATCGTTGAACGCTTTGAGAAGTTAAAACCATTATTATATTATATTTTATTATATTATATAATAATTTATTTTTATATTATAAAAAATTGAAATAAAAATATAACTTATATATATGTAAGAATACTTAATATGAGTAATACTAACACATTTACAAGTATAAATTTTATTGATTATTTAAAAACACATACATCATCAAAAGGCGAAAATTATACACATACAAGAATAGGAGATAAATTATTAAATATATATGGTGGTAGTTACAATATCCAAAATTTAAATGAATTTTGGGAAATGTATTATGAACACGTATTTTTAAATAATAATAAAGAATATTTAACAGAAAAACAATTAATAGATGATGGACCTTTATTAATAGATATAGATATGCGTTATGATATATCTATTAAAGAAAGACAACATACAAAAGAACATATAATAGATTTAATAAATCTTTATTTAAATAAATTAAATGAAATATATGAAATAAAAGATGGTGGATTAATAGATGTATATGTATTTGAAAAACCAAATGTAAATATTTTAGAAAATAAAACGAAAGATGGTATTCACTTAATTTTTACTATTAAAATGACAAAATTAGAACAAAGTTTTTTAAGAAAAAAAATAATTAAAGATTTAAAATTAATGTGGGATAATTTACCTTTAATAAATAATTTTGAAGATATAATAGATGAAGGAATTACAAAAGGTTTTGTAAATTGGCAATTATATGGTTCAAGAAAACCAAATAATCAAGCATATTTATTAACTTATTATATGACTTTAATTTATGAAAAAGAAGATGATAATTGGATATTTAAAGATAATAATCTTTCTAAAATAGATTTAAAAAAACATTTACCATTAATGTCAGCAAGATATTCGAATCATATAAGATATGATTTAAAAGATAATGAAGAATTAAAAAATGATTTAGAAGAAGAATTAAAAGAATTAAATAATAAAAATAAAAAAACAAAAATGAATTCAAATAATATAGATTTCAAAAATTATAAATATAATAATATTAAAAATGAAAATGATCTAAATAATTTAATTGAAATATTTTTAGAAACTTTAACTATAGATGATTACGAATTAAAAGAAATTCACGAATTTACTATGATTTTACCGGATAATTATTATGGTAATAATTCATATAATAAATGGATTAGAGTAGGTTGGGCTTTGAAAAATACAAATGATAAACTATTTTTAACTTGGTTAAAATTTAGTTCTAAATCAGAAACATTTGATTATAATGAAATAGAAAAATTACATAATATGTGGTTGAATTTTGAAAATAAAAATCAAGATGGTTTAACAAATCGTTCAATAATGTATTGGGCTAAAACCGATAATTACACAGAATATAAAAAAATTAGAAATAATACTATTTCATATTATATTGAAAAAACATTAGAAATGATGATTATTAAAGACAAAATTTCAGAATTTGACCTAGCATATGTATTATATCAATTATGTAAAGATAATTATGTATGTGTAAGTATAAAAAATAATATATGGTATGAATATAAAAATAATAAATGGCACGAAATAGATAGTGGTAATAGTCTAAGATTAATCATTTCTACTAAAATGCACGATATTTATATGCATAAATCTACAGAAGTTATGGAAAAAATAGCCATAATGGCTGATGAAGATAAAAATACTGATTCTTTAAAAAAAAGGTCTTCTAAAATAGGTGATTTATGTATATTATTAAAAACCACATCTTGGAAAAATAATATTATGAAAGAAGCTAAAGAATTATTTTATGATTCTCAATTTATGAATAAATTAGATTCAAATCCTTATTTATTATGTTTTAATAATTATGTTATAGATTTTAAAAATAAAATTCACAGAAAAGGAAAACCAGATGATTACATTACTAAATCTACTAATATTGATTATATTCCTTATGATAATTTAAAAGGTTTATATCCCTATAATAAATCACTAACTTATGAAATTATTATTCAAGAAATTCATAAATTTATGAATGAATTATTTCCTAATATAGAACTTCGTAAATATATGTGGGAACATTTGGCTTCTGTATTAATTGGAACTAATGATAATCAAACTTTTAATATTTATACTGGAAGTGGTTGTAATGGTAAATCTAAATTAGTCGAATTAATGTCTAAATGTTTAGGTGACTATAAAGCTACTGTTCCAATTACTTTAATAACTCAAAAAAGAAATTCAATCGGTTCTATATCTCCTGAAATAGTTCAATTAATGGGAATTAGATATGCAGTTATGCAAGAACCTAGCAAAGGAGAAAAAATAAATGAAGGTATTATGAAAGAAATTACCGGTGGTGACCCTATTCAAGGTAGAGCATTATTTAAAGATACTATAACATTTACACCACAATTTAAATTAGTTGTATGTACGAATGTTTTATTTGATATAAAAACAAATGATGATGGAACATGGAGAAGAATTAGAATATGTGATTTTATGTCAAAATTTAATGACGCTCCATATCAAAATGAAGATAAATTTCCTAAAATAAATTTTCCTTATCAATATTTAATTGATAAAAAAATAGATGAAAAATTTGAAATTTGGTCCCCCGTTTTTGCTTCTATTTTAGTTAATATCGCTTATGAAACAGAAGGTAAAGTTAAAGATTCTAATATTGTTATGGCGGTAAGTGATAAATATCGTGAAGGACAAGATTATTTAACAGAATTCGCTAAAGAAAAAATTATTAGAAAACGTGATGGTAAAATTAAAAAGACTGAAATTATTGAAGAATTTAAAAATTGGTATATTATGAATTATGGAAGAACTAATATTCCTAATGGTAAAGAAATATGTGATTATATGGATAAAAATTTTGGTAAATGTAATAAAGGTAAATGGATTAATATCGAAATTAATTATCAACAAGATAGTGATGATGATTATTATGATAATGATAATAACGATGAAAATGAAACCATGTTAATCGAATAATTTTTATCAATCGAATAATTTTTATGATTATCATTATCATGTATAAATAGAATAATTTTTATAATTTTATCATTATCATGTATAAATCGAATGAATTTTATCATTATCATGTATAAATCGAATGAATTTTATAATTATTAATAATTATAAAATATATTTAATTTATATTAGATTATAATTTATAAAATATATTCTATAAATAAAATATGAAAAAATAGATATAATTAAAATTATTGAAAATAAATAAATTATATCATCTTTTATATAACTATAATTATATAAATATATAAAAATTAATAAAATTATAAAGAAAAATATTAAAAATTGCAATAAATAAATATATTCATTATATGAAATATTTATTAATTTATTATTATTATTATTATTATTATTTAAAAGTAATTTACCATATTTATTGAATACATTTTTTTTTGATATATTTATATTCTCTGGATTATTATCCAAATTATTTAATGAATTAAAAAAATTATTATAATCAGTATTATAATCAGTATTATAATTACTTTCATTTTCATTTTCTTTATTTATTGATGATAAATTAGTGAAACCTTGTATATTTACATAAGGTAAATTTATATTAGGATAATTTAATTTAACTATATTTATTATTTCAAGAAATATATTATTATATATATCATATAAACTATTTATTAAATTATTATTTTGAATTAATATTGTTCTATATGAATTTACATCATTCGTTGCTATATTTTTTAAAACATTTGCATTTTTTGTTATATTATTTAAAGTATTTATAGCATTAGTATCTGTTATATAAGCAGGCGATGTTGTTACCGCATTTGTATTTTGATTTATAGGGTTCCATATTGAAGTTATTGTTTGTTGATATGGAGCTGTTACTGATGTTACTTGATACCTATTTATTGTTTTTAAATATACTGCAGGTAAATATCCCCCATTAAAACCTACATCATTCCAACTTCCATTTGTTTGATACATTTGTATGAAATGTTCTATCTGACCACAACAATCATTCGGTTCTCCTGCATTCCAATTTGTATAATTAAAATCATCACCATTAACCCACAACCATGTATTATTATCTTTTCCTCTACCTCTTACTAAATCATTATTTTGATTAAAAAAAGAAGAATTTTCAATCGTTTTTCCTTTTGTTATTGCTTGCGCTGTAAATTTTCTTATCCCTCCTAACCAAGCATTCATACCCGCAGTATTTCTTATTAAATTTTTAATTGTATTATTTTCTCCACTATCTTTTATAGATGCTAATGTCATTCCTAAACTTTTTGCATTATTATAATGCCATAACCAAGTATTTAATGTCGTATTTATTGTAAATATTCTTTGCGGAGAAGTATTAGTAGAACTTAATGAAATATTATATGTGGGTCCTAAAACTTTTATATTCGTCCCATCTGATAAATAAAATATATAAGCATTCGCTAATGCATTAGGTGTTCCATCTGTTTGGGCGTCTACTTGTATTATATAAACATCATCTGATATAGTATGAATATCTTGTGTTGTTCCTTGTCCTGTAACATCTCCATAATTAATTAAATTTTTTGGATCATTTCCTATTTGCAAACTAATACCTTTAACATTATTTCCGATAACATAACCAATTATTTTAGTAATCTTTTGATTACTATTCATATAAGAAAAATTAGCAGTTTTTAATAAATCATCTACATTTTGAATATAAACATTAAATGAAGTTTGATTTTGTTCTAATTCATTAATTCTAGTATTCATTAAATGATTATCATCATATAAACTATTAATAGTATTAATTATATCTTTTGCTTCTTTTGTTAAATCTTGGACTTTATCTAAAGAATATTCATATTTATTTTCAGATACAAATTTATTATATTCTTCTAAATTATTTATTAAATTTACACTATTAGTTATTTCATCTTTTAAAGTTGAACTATTATATGAACCTATTTGATTTTGTAAATTACTATATGATGATGAAATCATATTTAATGATATTATAATAATATAATATTTTTTTAACTATAAAATATTATATTTTATCTATTTTCTTAACTATAAAATATTATATTTAAACATTCTTTTGATGAGCTTCATTTATTATATATGGATAACTTATCACTTCATCTTTTAAATAATAATATTCTAAAATATAATTATATATATAATATAAAAAATAAAGAATATTTGGTAAAATAAATGGAAATAATATATATAAAATAATAAATATATATATTCTTTTATTATTATATAATTTATTTTTAATTACTTTAAAAAATAAAAAATAACAAAATATTGAAAAATAAATAATATAAATTATAAAATATAAATTATTATATATTTTTAAATTATTATTTATATATTTATTTTTTCTATCATCTATATATAAATTTTGTTTATAAGTATTTATTTTATTATTTAATTCATTTAATTCATTCATTTTGGCCGATTTTAATGCATTTATAGATGTTATAAATTCGTATAAAGATTTATAACTTGCTAATAAACTACTCATATATCTTTGTAATGATATTATATCATTTGTTTCATTAGTAATAAATGTTTTTAAAGTTGCATTTACATTTGCAGTACAATTTGTAATTCCATCAGTTGTATTTTTAAATAAACTACTTTGTCTATGATTTAAAGCATCAGATAAATATTGTGATATTTGAATAGGAGTATTTAAATTATCCAAACCTTCTATTAAATTATTATTATTATTTTTTATATTATTATTTTTTATATTATTATTTATATTATTATTATTTATATTATTATTATTATTTATATTATTATTTATATTATTTAAATCTATATTTTTGGTTTTTAAAAAATCTTTTAATCCAGTAAATCCTTGAACTATTCTTGTAGATGGATAATATATAGTTTTCCAAGTATTTAATGATTCTTGTTTATTTAATTCATCTCTTTGTTCTTTTGGTAATAATAAAGGAGTACTATTATTTATTAAAGGCATAACATCTTGTAATAATTCAGATTGTAACATAGATTGTTGTATGGTTTCAGATAATTGATCCATATTTTGATTAATATAAGTAATTACTTGTTCGCTAACTGGATTATTAGACATATTATATATTATTTTATAACATTTATTTATAAAATAATATATAATTGAAAATATGATAATTATTATGAATATAATAAATATTATGTGGTATTATAATAATCTGTTTGACTAGAATTCTTTAAAGAATCACTAAATAAACCCATTTTATTATAAAATAAATTTGTATCATTAGATATAAAATTTTCTTTTATATTATTTAATTTTTCAGTATTAGCACCTAAATAAGTAAATAAACAAGAGGTTTCAGGTAAATTTATATTAGGTAATACATTTTTATAAAATGATTCCGATTCTTTTTCAGCACTAATAGGATTAATATTATAAAAATTTTCAGAAATTGTATCTCTATTATCTCCTAAATATTTATAATTAGTTTTAGGAACTTTAATAAATAAATCATATGGTTTAATAATATTATAATTATCAAATGTTTCTTTAAAATTTTTATCTCTAAAATAATTATCAAAATTTTCTTGCATTACACATATATTATTACTAAAATCGAAAGTCATAGAATTATCACAACAATAATCTCCTACACAAGTTCCAAAATTAATATTTAAATTTAAATTAGGTTCATTATAAGAGAATATATTTTTATTATTATTAATATTAGATTTAATATTTTTGATACTAAATGGTATATCATTTTTATTAAAATCAATATTATCTTTATTATATAATTTATATAATTTATAAGCAAAAAATATAAAAAATAATATAAAAAGAATAAATGAAATAATAATGGCAATATCAGAATCTAATAAACCTTTTTTATTAATAAAAATGATAACAATTAATGATATAATAAATATTATAATTATTTGAAATAAATTTATATATTCTTTATATAAATTTTTATTATATTTTTTAATTTGTGTATCTCTTTCTTTTAATATATTTTTTTGATTTAAATATGGATAAATTAATTCAGGACTTGCACCTTTATTATTATTATTCATATAATTTTTCAAAGTATTTTTTAAAATATAATCTTTATCATTTAATAATCTTAACATATCTTCAGAAAATGGATTAATATTTGTTTTATTAATATCATTTAATTCTGATGTTATATTTGTTTTAATACTTTTAGAATCAGTATTATATTTTGTATAATATTGAGAATTAATAGATGTATTAGTTGTCATTCAATATTATATATTAATAATAAAAGTTTTTAATAATACATAAATTATTATTATAATTTATCTATAATTAATTATTAATTATTTTAAAAATATATTAAACTAATAATATATCTTTAATATCTTTTTATATTTATCTTTTTCTCTTTTTTTATATTTATCTTTTTTTCTTTTTTTATCTTTTTCTCTTTTTTTATCTTTTTCTCTTTTTTTATCTTTTTCTCTTTTTCTCTTTTAAAAATAAAATAAAATAAATAAAATAAATAAAATAAATAAAATAAAATAAATAAAATAAATAAAATAAATAAAATAAATAAAATAAATAAAATAAATAAAATAAATAAAATAAAAATATATTAAACTAATAATATATCTTTAAATATCTTTTTTATATTTTTCTCTTTTTAAAAATAAATAAATTAACTTGTTGTTCCCGGAAAATTATTTAAATTTAATGGAAATGGTTCACATTTCCTTTTATTTGTATCATAATACATAGTTTCTGGGTCACAACACTGTTCCTCTATACAAGTTCCTATATTCGGTGGAACTATATTAATATCTTTATCATTTTTAACTTTATTATATATATTTGATTTAATATTCTTTATATTAAATGGTATTGTTGTAACATCATAATCTATATTATCTCTATAATATAAATAATATATTTTATATAATATATATATAAATGCTATTATTACTAAACCACTTATTATTGCTATCGTTATCTTATTATTTATAAATTTTAATTTATTTAAATAAAATATTGGTAATGTAATTATTATTATATAAATTATATTTTTTAATATATTTATATATTCTTTATATATTTTTGCATTATAATTATTTATTTTTATTTTTCTTAATTTTGTTTCATAATCTTTATTTAAATTTGAATAAATCATTTTTGGATCATGATTATTTGAAGGATCATATATCATATAATCTAACATCGTATTTGTTAATACATTATCTTGTTGAGTTATTAATTCATACATTAATTTTTCATGTTCTTCTCTTCTTAAATCATCTAAATTACTTAATTTAATATTTATATCATTTAAAGTATTATTATAATCATTTGAATATATATCATAAAATGGTAATTCAAAATTCTCTCTTAAATTTGTAAAACTTTCAATTTGAGTTGACATATTCGGATTTGGTATATAATTAGAATTTAAATAATTTGTATTATTTATTTCATTATTTAAATTAGTTTTTAATTGATTTAACTGAACTAATAAATTAGAATTATTTGTATATTTTGTATTATAATAATTTATATCTTGTTGTAATATATTTATCATATCACTTATATTTGAACCTACATTATTTATATTATATATTAAATTATCATTATTTATTAATTGCGGAGTTAATTGTGCACTTGAAGATATATTACTCGCATTAAAACTTGCACTTGTTATTTGTGTATTTGATAATGGAGTTATACTATCACGAGTTGTATATCTATTTATTATTTGTATATATATTGCTGGTAAATAACCACCATTATCTCCTAAATCATTCCATTTTGAATTAAATCCATATAATTGAATATAATTTTCTACTGACCCACAACAATCATTCGGTTCTCCTGCATTCCAATTATTAAAATTAAAAGAATCACCATTTACCCATCTCCATGTATTATTATCATTTCCTGTTCCTCTTATTAAATCAGAATTTGTAAATGTTTTTATCGTTGCTGTTGAACCTTTTTTAAAATTCCTAATACCACCAGTCCATGCCGTCGAATTGTGTCCTAATGTATTTTGTAAAAGTTGAACTACTTTATTGTTTTCATCCATATTAACAATAGAAGCTAAATTCATACCCATATTTATGGCATTATTATAATGGTCTTTCCAATTTTTAAAATCTGTATTTATAAAAAAATTCCTTTCACTTTGTGTAACATTACTTATTGTATTACCAACTTTAATATTACTTTGATTACTTAAATAAAATATAAAACAAGAACCTAAATAATTATTTGGAAGAGTTGATGCTGATTGTCTATCTATTCCTATTACAAAAGTATTATCATTTAATGTTTGTGTGAAATTTGCCGTCAAACTCGTTGTTCCATATGTAAAAATCGTACCAGAACCGATTGTTATTACTAAACTTAATACCCCTACATTATCAAAATAAGCATCTATTTTTTTTATTTTATTATTAATATTTGGTATTTTCGTGTAATCTTTTTCTAATATAGAATTAATGCTACTTGAATATCCATTCAAATTTTCAATTTCTAAAATATTATTTTGAATTCTTGTTTGCAATTGAAGACTCTCTTGTTGTAATATATTAATTTTATTATCTATAGTATTATCATTATTAGAAGGATTTTTTATTACATTATTAATATTTTTAACTTTATTTGTAGAATAACTATATTCATTATTTAACATAAAATTATCTAAATTATTAATATCTTTTAATAAAGCATTACCATCATTTAATTCTTTAAAAGAAATTAATGGGTCACTTAAATAATATTTATTATTATTATTATTATTATTATTATTAAGGGATGTCATAAAATAATATAATATTATTATAGAATTATATTTTTTATTAAATATACTTGATTTAAAATATATATCTTAACATTAATTTATCTATTTAAACATATATTTGTCTAAATAAAAATAAAAATATAATTAAAAATATATGAGTTATAGATATTAATATATAAAATAATATTTTATTAAAATATAAATTTTTTTCACTATTATTTAATCGTTCATCAATAGTATTTTTATTTTCTTTAAATGGTTTCACATAATTATATGAAATATCTTTAATTGCTCCTAACGGATTAACATAATAATCCGACATATTAAATAATATTAATATTATTTTATAAAAAAAATATTAATATTTAATATTTAATATTTAAAATTTAAAAAAAAAGAGAAATTTTTATATAAAAAAAGAGATTTTTATATTTTAAATCATAATCAATTTAAAGAAAATCAATTTAAAGAAAATCAATTTAAAGAAAATCAATTTAAAGAAAATCAATTTAAAGAAAATCAATTTAAAGAAAATCAATTTAAAGAAAATCAATTTAAATATTTAAAAATTGAATTTAAAAAGATATATTTATGTATGATAATTATTCATATTAAATATATTATAAAAATTATTTATAAAAGAACTTATATTTAAATCTTTTAAAAATATAAATTTAAAAAATACGATTAATGATATTACACCTACTAAATATATTATTATAGTTGTATCACTTATTAAATTCGGAATAAATTTATACAATATTAATAATATTATTGTTATTAATGTTAATAAAAATAATGATACAAAAATTAAATATTCTTTCGTTTCATTATATCTTTCTATATCATTTAATGGCCCTAATAATTGTTGTGTATCATATTCTTGATCGAATGAATTTATTATATCTAAATAACTTACATCTAAATTATTAAATGGTATTAATTTATTGGTAATTACTGAATATGAATTATCTACAAAATTACTATATATCTTACCATGATTTAAATTTAAATAACCTGCTATATTTGATAAATCTTTATTAAAATTTAAATAAGAAGTCTCTAAATTATTTCTATCTTTAATATCTTTTGAACTTTCTGCTATTATTATTTTATTATTTATATCATTATAATCTTGTTGTAATTTTGTTGATTGATTTAACAAATAATCATTATATACAAAACTATTTTTATTCTGATTAAAATAATTCGGATTTACAAATCCTTCTCCATTATAAATTGTATACTCTGTAATCGGTAATATATTACTTCCACAATTAACATTTACACTAAAATTTGGTATATTTGAATATACATTACATTTATTATCTTTTATTGTATATACATCACAATTACATATATCACAATAATAAGAACAATTAGGCGTTCCTAATGCTATATTAAATGTAGATTTACTACCATTTAAAGTTACCATATCATAAAATTGAGTCTTTTGTTTTTTACATATATTCTTGTAATTAGAACCAAAATTTTCATAATTATTAATATCATAATTATTATCAATACTATTAAAATAAATAATATAAATTGATAATAATATTATTGTTATTATTAATAAAATATTTACAATATTTTGCATTATATATATTATAATATGTTTTGAAAAATAATTTTAATAAATTAATTTATATTAATACAAATATAAATTAATTCATTTAATATATTATTATTATTTTATAATATACATATATTAAAGTTACTATTATTACATATATTAAATTATTATTTTTATTTAATAATGAATATGATAATGCTACTAATATAAAAAATATATATATAATATTTACAAAATAATCAAAATATATTTTATTCATATCATTTTTACTATTACAACCATTTATAGATTTACAATTACAACCATTTATAGATTTACAATTACATTTATTACATTTATTACATTTATTATTATTTTCTTTATTATTATTTTCTTTATTATTATTTTCTAAATTATTATTATTATTATTATTTAAATATTCTAAATATTGATTTGATGAATATAATGTTGAATTATCATTATTTAAATATCCTAAATATTGATTTGATGTTAAATTATCCGTATTTATATTATTTATTAATAATGTTTTATTTAGATTTAATTGATTAGATTGTTCTATATCATAATTATATTCATTTATTTCAAAATAATTTTTATTATTTGTCATATTTATATTTTAATAATAATAAAAATAAAAATAATTATTACTATTATTAATACATTTATTTCTGCTATTCTTAAATAATTAATAAATTTTGTATCATTTAATTTTCCATTATTTGCACCATCGGAATCTAATAAATTTTTTAAATTCTTTTTCTCTTTATTTATTATATCTTGCATATTTTGTAAATATAATGTTTCATAATTTACTCCAATAGATATATTACTTATATCTACACTTATATCATTTAAATAATTAAATAATTTATTATAATATACTTCCAAATTTTCTAATGAACCATCAAAATTTAAACTATTAGTATTCGATAAACTATCAGAAGAACAAAAATAATTTATCATTTTTTGTTGTATATCACTAAATAATGGTTTGTAATAACTTGAATTAAAATATTTTTTATATGCATTATTATAATAATCATAATCATGTTTTATATTTAAATTTAAAGGTTTATTTGGATATATTAATTCCATTTTATGTAAATAAAAATAACCTCTCTTTGCAAAATAATTTTCTCCATTATTTAATACATACTTAAAACATTTATTTGAATTTAAATTTAATGGTATTGTTAAATTTGCGCTTGTTATATCAGTTACTTCTTGTATTGGATTTATAGAATTTAATTTTAAAGGATTTAAATTATCACCTAATAAATCTGTTAATGTTTGTGTAAATGGTTGAAATAAATTTGTTAAATTAAATACACCATTTGAACTTATATCACAATTATCCCCTTTTTTTGGAACATAACAATTATAAGTAAAATTATTTGAACTTTGATTATTATTACATATATCACTTATTAAAAAATATTTTTTATTTATATCTAATGCAAATTTTTGACATAAATTTATATCCCCCGCTTCTACTTCGTCTGTAGAATTTATTGTTGTTATATAAAAATTATTATTTAAAAAATCATTTAAAGAAACATCAGGAATTATACTTTTATAACATACATTATCCGAATTAAAATATGAAAAATTATCATTCGATAAACTTTCATAATAACTACTATCAGTATTCAATATATTCGCATTATCTAATAAATAATTTCTATCTTTATATAAATTATTATTATATGACATTTATATTAATAATATAAAAATATTACTAATATAAAAATATTACTAATATATTTAAAATTTTATTAAAAAATTTTACAAAAAAATTTTATATTTCTTTATATAGTTTTAATATATATTTTATATTAATTTTAATATATATTTTATATGAATTTTAATATGAATTTTAATATGAATTTTAATATGAATTTTAATATATATTTTATATTAATTTTATATTTCTTTATATAGTTTTAATATATATTTTAATATGAATTTTAATATATATTTTATATTAATTTTATATTAATTTTATATTAATTTTAATATGAATTTTAATATATATTTTATATTAATTTTATATTAATTTTATATTAATTTTATATTAATTTTAATATTAATTTTAATATGAATTTTAATATGAATTTTAATATGAATTTTAATATATATTTTATATGAATTTTAATATGAATTTTAATATATATTTTATATTAATTTTATATTAATTTTATATTAATTTTATATTAATTTTATATTAATTTTAATATGAATTTTAATATATATTTTATATTAATTTTATATTAATTTTATATTAATTTTAATATGAATTTTAATATGAATTTTAATATGAATTTTAATATGAATTTTAATATATATTTTATATGAATTTTAATATGAATTTTAATATATATTTTATATTTTACAAATTCTATAAAATAAACTGGTAATTGCTGTTCTACTATTTCTTTCTATTTCTACTATATCATCGGGTCTAATTCCCAATACAATTGAAACAGGACTAAAATAAGAAATATCAGGAATTTGACTATTATCTATTATATTATATTTTTTTTTCATTTCTTCTGCTTCTTTTATTGATAAAATTCTATGTTTTGGAACTAATGAATGTTTTAAAATATTAAATTGTAATCTTTTAATATTTATAATTGAAATATATATATTATCTTGCATCCATATATCTTTTATAGTTTGTATTAAAGTATCGTTAGGTTCATCTTTAACTATTATTATTAAATCATCATTTTTTTTTAAAATAGATTCTATATGAAATAAATCATCAACTATTGAATATATATTTTGAGATTTTAATACTTTTGAAACATAAAATTTTACATAAATTTTTTTATTTATATTTTCTAAAAACATATCTAATTCATTATTTTCTGTTAAAATACCTATTTCATTTATAGAATAATTATTATATTTTGATATATCAAATCCTCGTTCATTTAATATTTCTAAAATTGTATTTCTTGCTTTATATATGCTTATAATATGACTATTATTTGTATTCATTATTATTATATTAATATATATTTAATATTATATCTTTAATATTATTAAATATATCAATTTTATTAATATTTATAATAAATTTAAAATTAAATTTGAAATTATTGAGAATAATATATTATTTCTCTCTCTCTTTATATTATTTTTTTTTATATTATATTTTATTTATTTTTATTGTTTTTTTTGTTTCCGAATTAGATTCTGAATTAGATTCTGAATTTAATTCTGAATTAGATTCTGAATTAGATTTTGAATTTGATTCTGAATTAGATGTTGAATTTAATTTTGTATTAGATTCTGAAGTATCTAAATTCGTGATAAATTTATTCAATTCTTCTGGTTCTTTTATTTTTTCACCAATTTTTATTAATGGTTTATCTTCATCTTCATCTTCATCTTCATCTTCATCTTCATCACTTAAATCTGTTTGAGATGCTTCTCGTTCCGCTTTTTCTGTTACTTCTTTTCTTAAACGATTTAATTTCGCTTTTAACCTTT
>Ga0214923_10003530_pt1 | contig 19551 bp, 12 predicted proteins | sample LL1510_MetaG_FD_177993 | JGI IMG/M metagenome (GOLD analysis project Ga0214923, IMG submission 177993) | Freshwater microbial communities from Lake Lanier, Atlanta, Georgia, United States - LL-1510 | ecosystem: Environmental > Aquatic > Freshwater > Lake | place: USA: Georgia | collected...
CCCTTTTGGTAAATAACACCTTCTGTTATAGAAAATGAATAACCAAATCCTACTGGTGCAGTAAATGAACTATTTGCAACTCTGATTTTTGCAAGGTAACTCCTTGCTGATAGATCCAAAGAACCAACACCAGCTGAAGCAGAAGCTGGTTTAATCACTGCTGTAGGTAGAGTTGTGTAACCACTTCCACCAGTTGATAGAACTATGTTTTGAACTACACCTAGCGAATCTGTAACAACAACACCATTAGCAGCAGTGTTACCTACTACAGAGCTTGTAACATTAGCAACAGCACTCGAAGTATTACCTTGAATATTATATCCTGTTACAATAGTCCAAGAAGTTGAATTTGCAGATGTATTTGAAAGCTGTTCTGCGTTGATTGGTTTAACTCTTAGAATTTTTTGACTTGCTGTTTCGCCATTAAAAATACCAACAATTTGTACTCTAGCTCCAGAAGTGGATTGAGTAACAATCTCACCATTAGTAAATGTTCCAGATGAAACAGAAACATTGATGGCTGGTACTATAACTAATGTGTCTGAATTAGCAAATCCGGAACCACCATTTACTACATCAACATCATATATTCTATTATCTACATTAAAGACTTCTAGGACATCATCATTAGAATAGGCTGATAAGTTAAAAGTATTACCTGCATTTACATAATTTAAATACAAAGTATGTAAATTTGGATTTTGTGATTCAAATCCTGACTCATAGTTTACAACTCTAGCTTGAAGATTAGCCGTGCTTTTTAGTCTTAGACCATTGTATAATGACGTATTTACAGGCTGTCCATCTTCTTGCAAATCTCTTAATTTAATATAAGGCAATAAAGAATTGTATGAGAAATTGACACCACTTACAATAGTTCCACTTTTGAATATGTGATCGCCAAATCTTTCAATCTGCTTTTGAAGAATAGTTTGAAGTTGGTTAAGCTCTCTAGTCTGTACAGAGACTCCTGGCTTAAACAGAATTCTATAAAAATCTTTGAATTCATCGTAGTCATCAAAGTATGGTGTTGAATTCAGATTTGTTTCTAAGGCCATTTAACCCTCTTAAAACTTCAGAATGAGTTTAACTGTTTCTGATTGGTTTACATCTCTCAATATTGGATCGGTATTTTCTATGTATAACACCTCTCCACTGCCCTCTACTATGTCAGAGGGTAACCTGGTCAGAAGATTTACAGAAGCACCTGAATTAACACCTACTAATGTATTGCCAGTGTTAATTATACCTCTAAGATTTGTAAGATAATAATAATTTGCATCATTGGAATGAAAGACTCCATTAGCGATAGATGCTTCCAGTTGAAAAACAGTCTCATCCTGATTAAAAGTTCCTGCACCTGATGAGTAAGTATAGCGGTACCTGTTATCAAAAGTATTAAATGTTTTTGTTTGACCGTTGATCTGGTAACTAGACACGTTAGCTGTTGCACCTGAACTTGATCCTGTAACGATTTGACCAGTTACAAAAATACCCGCTACATTCGTTAAATTTAATGTCGAACCAGTTTTATCAGAAACAACACCTACAGCATTTGAGTTAGCTTGTGTTACTGTTTCATTATCTGTAAACGTACCAGTCGCTGAAGAAATAGTTAATACCACGTTAGCAAAATAAGGATCTTTAATTAATCCTATCATTCTATAATCATTTTGCGTTGGAATAGTGTTTGATTCATTGTTTGCAAACGTAACACTTATTCCCAAATACTTACCCCCCAATTCAAATTCAGGATTTTTTCCATGACCACCTTTAGGTCCTAAAATTACAGATAACGAAGCTGCATTACTGACTCCACTTGTATTACCTATAACTTGAGCTGTTGCATAAGTGTAACCAGAACCTCTGTTAATAATTTCTACTCTAGAAATACCATTTGCTGATGTTGAAGTTGTCTCACCTTTAGTAAATACGTCTTCTACTTGCGCTCTGGTTCCTGTTCCTGTTGATATGACATTTACCCAAAATCCAATTTCAGAAGCTTCAGCATTTCTTTGAAGGTAATAGTTAATTAATTTGGTAACATAAGCGGTGTTAGAAAGAGCTGTTTCAGAATTAGCGTAATTGACATATGGCGAACTAATTGTTACATAAGCTACGTTTACTAATGCTCTTGCTATAGCATTATTACCATCCCCAGTAATTAAAACTGATGGAGTGATTTCATATACAGAAGTAGAATCAGGAGTAATATCAAAAGCAGGCTCAACATCTATAATTTTTTGCGATCCTGCTACTGTATAATCTACAATTTTTCTAAGCTGTCCGTATCCAGTTCCTTCTTTAATGTAAATAACGCAACCTTGATAAAATCCACTTTGAGGAAAAGCATTATTAGCAATGTTAAACTTTGTAGGATCTCCACCTAGAGATATGTCAGTGGAAATAAATGTATTTGATAGATATACGTTGTAATTAGAACCAGGAGTATTTACAGCTATAACGTCAATAGAACCATTTAAAGCATTGCTCGATACATTAGAATTAGGAACTACTGGAATATAACTTTCTGTGGCAAATTTTTCAAATGTAGCCTTGTCAATAGTGTACATATACTTCCATACATATCCATCAGAAGTACTGTAAAATTCATCATCAGCGCCTGTATCATTAAAATTAGGTGGTACAGTTGAAGCAGTGTTTCCATTATTATCCAAACACTTAAACACATGGAAACTTGAAACAGCATTCACCATTGCATAATATTGAGTGTTAGAAAGATCTGTGTTTCCACTATATGCTGTGTAGATAGTATTTGATACCCAGTTATACCTTGGTATCATAATCTTCACATCTGTGTTTGAAATCTTTTTACCAAACACCATATCTTTGTATACGTTAATATTTACAGCATCATTGTTATTATTAGCATTCGGAATGAACTCTTCACTAAAATAATTTACCGTAGTTGATCTTGTTTCACCTAAAGTAAACGTTGATTCAACTTCATCTCTAGTATTTGTTTCCCCATTTATTAGACCAGTCCAATAATTTAGACTACCAACATCTGGTTCTTTTTGTAGATAATATCTGTAAAGTTCTGTAACAAAAGCTGAGTTAGAATAAGAAGTATAAGTGTCTGTTAAATTAGCATATGCTGGCTTGTAACTAGGTATATGTCTTCCAGCAAACACATAATAAATGCTGTTAGCAGTCTCTGAAATAGACTCTATAAATTGCTTAGCATTGTGCAAGCTAAAATAATCTGTTAACAGGAATTTAGCCATTATTTCTCTATGTTAATAGTTGCATAAGTTATATTAGCTGAGGTATTAGAAGAAACTCCCGTAATAATCTTATTAAGAGGTACTTCAGTTTCAGTGTTAGACGTCACTAATGTATTTATTGCTGTGTATAACGTATAAGTGTTAGTTGTAGTTGAATTTATATACCCAGTAACAGTATTAGAATCTTTAAATGATCCATACACATTGTTAAGGTAATATGTAAAATACGTTGTGTTAGATTCAGTATTGATTATGTTAGCGCTAGCCACATTAGAACTAACATTGGGCATTTTAACAGTAGTGTTTGCTTTAAATGAAAAAGACTTTTTAAATGTAGATGAGGTATTGGAGAAAGAAGGTTTAGATCTCAAAATTAACAAAGTATTGTTCACAACTGTTCTAATTTGAACTAGGTCGTTAGAAGCCCCACCAGTAAAGTAGATGTAATCATCATTAGCAAAATTAGAAGTAAATGATGTTCCAGTTCCAACTGCATTAACAACGCTACTATTTAAATTAATTGTACCAGTTAAACTAGATCCCAGTGTATTAGATACAGGAACAGTAATTTTAGAAATAGCTGGGACTGTTATTAATCCAAATCCATAAACTTCAGCAGCATGGGAGAGAACTACTGTGTTTGTTGTTGTATTGGATGTATTAGAAGATAAAAATCCAGATACAGTGTTGGAAGAAGTAAAAGTTCCTCCAATAGAATTTGCAATGTACAAAAGAGTTATATTTGCTGTAGAATTAGAAGTTTTAGCAACTAAGTTACCACTAACAGAATAGCTATTTGCATTAGGCGAATAAACAAGTCTGTTAATAACAAAATTATTATTACTATCAGGAACTTGTAAAACTATTATATTTTCAGAATTGCTTATTGCTGTTTGAAGTGCACTTTGTGCAACATATGTCATCGACTGGTTAGCATTACCGTTTGAAAAAACAGAAATCTCTCCATTTGTAAATGAACTATTAGTGGAATTTATAAAGTTTACACTTACATAGCGATCTCTAAAAAGTCCTACTTGTAGTGGTCTAGTAGTATCAGCATTAGTGTGAATCACCCTACCAAACATCCTTGTTCCAGCAACATGAACCAATTTTTTTAAGATATCTTTATATTTTGTAAATGGAACTTTAGATCTAACTTCGTAGCTATATTCTTGATAATAATTACTATCAAGAAGTTTTTTGTCGTCAGATAAAAATCCACCTGAATCTTCGTAGTATCCTTCTCCTATACCTTGAAGGTTGACCTTAGTTTGTGCTGTTACAATATAATTTGAATTTGCTTTAGTCAATTCAACATTTTCCGAATCAATATAACCATAACCAGAATCAAGTACATTTAATTCTTTGACAACAGCGTTAGCAACTTGAACAGTAGAAGATATATCTGAATTCTCACCAATAGGATTTGTGTTTTGATCGATAAACACATTTGTAATGTTAGCACTTGCTCCCGATGTAATTCCGATAATAGTGTTGCCAACACCAAAAGTGTTTTCAAAACTTGTTCTTTTAATATATAAAGTAGAGCTATTAGATCCTGTTTTCACTTTACCGTAAGCTGTAGCTGCTATTACAGTAGATGTGTTGATAGATGAAATATTTGCATTAGCACCACTTGATAAAGTCTTTAATTTAAAATTATTTAATGAAGTTAATTGAAAAGTGCCTGAAACTTCTCTAATAATAACATCTCCCGCTCCTGCAGTCAAAGAAGTAGAGTATACATATCCAGTAGCTAAATTTGCAGATCCATTACTTTGATATACAGATTCACCAACTATAAAATCAGTCGTTGGATTTCCATTAGCAGCGGTTCCTGAAAATGTGTTTACTGTTAGTTTTACAGCACTATTATTAGACGTTTGCTCTACTCTTTCACCAACAACAAACAATCTAGTAGCGTTAGCTATCTCTACAACAAAATCTTTTCTCTTATAACCTGCAACATCTCTTTCATAAACAAATACAATTGGATTTAAATTGTATCCTTCACCTGGGTTTATTTGAGTAAGAGTTGATATGGATCCAATCGACCAATTGTTATATCTTAAAGCATCAATTAATAATGTATTAACATTTGCCTGTGGAAATTTTACAAATCCATAACCAGCAACGTTGGCATTATTAGGACTAAGATCTAAGTTAATATTTAAAAATGGAACATTTCCAGTGTTATTTGACGAGAGTGTATCTGGAGTAAGAAACACTTCTTCTTCGTCATCCAATGAACCTACTTTAAAATTAGCATCAGAACCTGAACTTACAAAATCTATGTTTGCATAGGTATTAGATGTAAGACCTCTTACATAAGAAAATATTGTGTTTGGGTAAAATGTATTATTAACACTATCTAAACCAATATAAAACGTATTTGGTCCGTTTCTAGTTTCCCCATTAGCAAAAGTTTGCTCAACAACTAACCTACTTCTAATTCCTGGATTAATTACACTATTAACCAAATAATTTAATCCCTCAGTATCTGGTTCTCTAGTAAAATAATATCTATAAAGTTCAGTAACGTAGTCAGTATTAGAATAAGTCAACAAAGTAGCATTAGTACTAAGATTATTAAAAACTTCTTTATATAATAAAGAGTTGGCAGTAATATCCATTCCTATAAACAAGCCATTAGCTGTGATATCAGAGCTATTTGCTACAGCAGCTGTAAAATATAAATTGGATGTATAAGTGTTAACAGTAGCTGTTGTAGCTATGTTAGATATTAATCTAAAAGTAGAATTAGTTGAATAAACATTCCCACTTACTGGTCTTAAAAGTAGAGACCCATGTGTTGAATTACTTGAGGATGCTGTAATTACATATGCATTAGCTGTCGTAGTGGCATTAACGCTTTCAATAGTTACACCATTTGCAAATAATGAAATATTTGAAGACGTGTCAAACACTAAATCGACTAGTTGAGCTTTTATTGTGTTATTTGTAGCAGCTATATTACCTGACAAATTAGTTACTTTAACACTGCCTTCAGTATTAGAAACTAAACTTAAAGAAACAATTCCAGCTGTAGCATTGGCTACTGTTGTATTTCCTTGCGCAAATAAAATAGTGTTTGCTACAAATATGGAAGAATTTACAGCAGTAGTAAATCCAACACTCATTAAGTTTTGAGATACTGTTTCAAAAATTTCAAAATTTTTAATTAGAGTGTTTGCATTAGAAAGATTTGCAGATCTTAAAACTTTATCGGATATGTAAACTGTTGCATTTGTAGTGAATCCCCAACCACCATCTACAATCTCAAAATTTACTCTTCCAGTCTCATTGGAAATACTTGCTACAATTGCCTTACCGTTTTTTCCATTATCTGAAATTACATCGAATTCGTCACCAACTGCAAAATTCTGACCTCCATTAATAACCGTCAAAGAATTTAAAGAACCTAACACTAAAGAAGAATTGTTTGTTATTGTATTTGCAGTATCAACAATCCTTTCACCCTTCAAAAAACTACCTTGAAGATTTGAAACATATAAAACATCTATAAACTTTCCATTAATTCTTTTTCTTACCACCTTTTCACAAATAGCCACAGCTCTTGAAATAGTCCCTATAATTTCTTTGCCTTCATAGAGTTTATTTCTATCGGTAACAGTTGTTTCAATGTAGATAGGTTTAGTCCATCTTCCTGAAGACAGTTTAAATAAATCTGTTCCTGGTAAATAAACAGACGATTCTTGATTAAACAGTGCTTGGATAGCTAACTGAATACTTCTCTCATTACCCTTATTTTGGTATAAGTCAAGAATATTTTTAATCAACAACTTAGGATCTGCAGTACTATTAAGAGGTAGATCCTTAAGATAAGTATTGAAAAAATGTTGGTAAAACTCTTCTACAGACTTATCGATATCTCTTAAATCTAATAGACGTCTAGAATAGTATACTGCTTGTTTGTCAGTTTCTAGCCATTTGTAGTAAGCCTTTACGAATTCAATAAAAAGCTGACCTTCCTCATTATAAAATGAAGGAAATTGGGATTGAACTAAAAACGCTAGTTGTTTCTCTATGTTCTTCATACTTTAAGAGGAATTACTGTAATATTCACATCTTCATCTATTATGGAAATTATTTTATTCCTAGAAACACTAATGTTTTTAGAAAGAGCTCTAGCATAAATTTTAACTCCTGATCCTTCATAGGAACCAAAAGTAATATTATTAACTATAACTATACCTTCTAAGTAATTTACAGTACCCACAATTGATGCTATTTCTACTATTGAACCTGTTTGTTTTCCAAGGTACAATATTCCTCTAGAATCATCCATAAAAATATATCTGTTATTAGGATTATCATTTATAGAAAATGCTGAAGAAGATATTGAATGCCCATAATGTAATTCATCTCCTCCATCAACTCTAACATCTACTCCAGACTCTTGTTCAAAAGGAAGACCAAATTCAATTTTTAAACTTTGCTCCCTAGCAAGCTGTGGAACTATTTTCTTTATGACTCTGAAATCAGTATCATTACCTAAAATACTTGTATCTGCGTTGTCAATCTCTTTCACTAATTTACTGTAATAAAATGTCTTGTTAAAGCTATTAACTTTATCAATATTAAATTGACTTATTTTGGAAGAAACAAGACTTTTTATATCGTTAGACAATTTATTAGTAGAATTTACATTATATGTAACTTCGCAATCTATCTTTAAGTAAATAAATTCTGGATCTATAAACACAACATCTATAGAGACAGGAGTTTTATCCTTTATAAAATCAGAGTACGCTTTCAATCTATTATAGGGAGTGCCTTGAACGTTGGAAACGTCTACAGCAATATAAACTTTTCCGAATTGTGGAGGATCTAATTCATCACCACCAAATGCTGATATGTTTTCTATTTCAGGAAAGTTAATAGACAACAAAGTTTCATAATCAGTTGTTGTTACAGCTCTGCCTTGTGTTTGAAAATGTCTTGGTGCATTTTTTCTAATTGATTCTGTGCTTTCGTTTATTGATCCACCAGAAGAATTAGTTATTGTGACAATTGATATATTTGAATGACCATCAATACTACCATCATTAATAAAAACTGAAGCGCCATTTGGAAGCTCGCCACTACTTATTCTATATTCTGCAATGACGATACTAGAATCTTTAGGTGTTCTTCCGAAAGTTCCATCCCCAAATACTACTTCATATTGTTGATTTTCAGCACCTTGAACAAAATAAACTTGCGAAGATGAATTTATGCCAATCAAAGTTTCTGTTTTGATATAATCAAGGTAAGTGTTTCCACCATCCTCAACCACGGTTAAAGATAAGCTATTAATGTCAATAGTAGGATTGGATAATACAAACCTCTGTGATGTATTACTATAATTAACAACAAAGGAATCCGTTACATAATTTCCTTCATATAAGTCCAAATTAGTTTTAAATATATTATTGTTTGGATTGGTTAGAACTAAGTTTTCATTAGTAGAAAATGTGTAAGTGTTAGAACCAACTCTAGAAGTAAATGTTGTAGCTTTGGGTATAACAACGTTTGTAATATTTGAAGAAGGTGAGATCGTTACTTCAATGGTTGCCTTTGAAGATACAAAAGATCTAGGTGTGTAATTGAGCATTTTAGCATGTGACACTATGCTATCTCTCAATTGTGCTGTATCAATAAACATTTCACTTGCAACCATGTTCGTATAGAACGAATTCATGTAAGTATTATACGATAGCAAATCTATAAGCACGTTAATGTTGGAGCCTTCAAAATCCACATCTTTGAAAGCTGAATTATTCTTTAAGTAAGTTTTTAGGTTGGTTTTGATGCTATTAAAATCTAACCCAACCAGTTCGATACTGGTGTTTGCCATTTATCGAATCCTATCTAAAATTAAATCTAATGAAATTGGCTCAGAACTATTTATTGTGCTAAAAATTATGTTAACATAAACTGAGTTATTATCAGGTTGAGAAGTTACATTCACCTCAATAACTTCAGCTCTAGGCTCATGGTTTTTTAAAGCTGTTTTAATAAGATCTGATATTATTTGCTCTGTGGCTGGTGTTATGTTTTCAAATAACATTAAATTGATATCACTTCCAAAAGTAGGATTGAAAAATCTCTCACCTTTGTTAGTAAAAATTATATTCTTAACACTTTGTTTTACAGATTCTTCATTTGTAATATTATAGATATCGTTTTTTATTGGTTGTAAAGAAAACGAGTTTAAAAAATCAGAAAAATAGACAGGTTTAGCTGTTCTTAAGGTTTTATTTGTATTTTTTACTACTATTGCCATTTAATCACCTATAAAAACTGTGCCTGATCCTGACTCTATTTTATTGGATCCTGGTGGATTTCCAGAATCACCTGTATCTGCCGTATCACCAACTCTAGCTGCTCCTTGAGACCCACTATTCAAATTAATTGTTTTACCATTAATTTTTACGTCTCCTCTTACTCTCAAGTTAAAATTACCATCTACAGTATAATCAACATTACCTTTCACTATAATTTTACAATCACCCTCAATGTAGACAGTTTTATTTTTAACAATTACTTCAATGTCATCATTTACGGTTTTTGTTACTCTTCTACCTTCATGATTAATTTCCTCATAAGATCCTGATTTATGGTAAACATGAATTCTTTCATTACTAGGCGTATCATCAAATTCGACTATATGACCGGACTCGGTGGTGTAGACTTTATTATAAGGATAAACTGCAGAATAAGCTGAAGGAGGTTCAGGACCAATATTAACTTTATTTAGAGTATTGTTCTCTCTAGCTAAGTTTGATACATCGTGTTTGGAAACTTGTTTTTCAGGAATACCATGTAAACTACCAAATACGATTGGCATTTGACCGTTCTGACCATCCATGAAGAAACCAAATACAGTTGATCCTATATTTAACCCATTTGGTGAAATTCCAACTGAATTTGAACTTGCACTTGTAGCAGGAACAATTACAGAAGCCCAATGAAGGTCATTAGTAGGAGTTTCAACTTTATCTCCATGATAATTAAATATTCTAACCTTCACACGTCCTAATTTGTCAGGATCCTTTCTATCCTCGACAACACCAAACCACCAGAAAAAACCTTCTAAACCTATACTTTCCATCAATTAAGTCCAAATTTATTGCAATCCATTGAAATGTAATGTTTTGCTTTACTTGTTGTTGTTATGTTATGTCTTAGTCTACTAACAATATAGTTACCTCCAACCAATTCATCAGCTTTTTTTGTTTCAGTAAGGCCTGATGCAGAAGGTAAATTTAATTCAACTAGATCTCCTGCTTTAAGTGATGAATCGCCAGGAATCTGAACTCTAACAAAATTAGAATTAAAAATTTTTAAAAACGCTCTTTTAGCCCCCATCATATCTTCTAAAAAATTCTCTCTTCTATTAGAGTCTTTAGAAATAAAAAAATTAAAAGTAGGATCTTTAGCAAACTTATTAATTAATGAGTCTGTAACATTCAATGAGTTATTTTTATCAATGTTTACTATAGAACTGAACTTTTTTGATAGATCAAACTCTTTCTCTTCTAAACTTTTTGTAAAAATATCAAAATACTTTACTTTATTTTTTAAACCACCATCTTGAATAATATCAGTTACATCCGTCCTACCAATATTTTCATAATCTATAATACTTCTAAACATTAATGTTTCTGTATTTTCATCTATTTGACCACTAGAGAAAAAATAGAATCTCTTACTTTTTATTTTTTCTTTGCCGTCTTCAACTAGTTGCTCAATGCATTTAAAATTAAATCCTTCTTGATTTTCAAAAAACACATAAGCAGAAGAAGTAAATTTAGGATGGACAGCTCTTTTCCTGATCATATCAATTGCTTGAAATGGATACAATTTAGGAAATACAATTGTTTCTGTACCTTTACAAGGATCTATATTTTTAATTTTATCTGTAATTAAATACCTATCAAAAATATTGTTCACAATGTTATCAATGGTTTCACTGTAACTTTGTACTATGTTAATGTTACTTTGAATTAAATGCTCTTTGCTTACACACCTAAGTTTGTATGTGTAACCCTTACCATTTAAATTTTGCTGAAGATCCGAAACAGCAAAGCAATTCAATTTATATGTTGTTGGGTAAGGAAGACCTGGTGTTGAAAAAGTAATCTCGAACTCTTCTTCCCCAATAATAGGAAAAGAATTTACAAGACCTATCTTATCGTCAAACAATATTTCTGCATACAGGGATGGACTGTTAAAATCTTCATAGATGTCAATAGAAATAATTTGATCAGAAGGATTTACTGTCGCACTAGTTTCGGGATTAGTTAGCTTGATTTCAAGTATTTGAACATCACCAATTTCATAATTTTTCATTTAAACAACTCTCTCATATCCTTTTCAATCTTACTTACATAATTCTTGTCAAGAATTTTAATGATCGACCTACTTAAATTCAATTCATTTTCATAATCATAATAACTTAAAGGTGTCCAATAAGTTGCTTCAATTGAGGAAATTGGCTGAGAAATAACACTTACAAGGGAAACATTTGAAGAATTGTTAGAAGAAGAACCAACAACGTTAGCAGTATTACTAAACGATCCAGAAATATTTGTTAATGTTATAGATCCGAATCCTATTGACGATAAAGTACCGTAATTATTTCCTTGAGTAACCTTTTCATTCTCTGTAAATGAGGTGTTACCTACACTCAAAACTAAAACTTGGTTAGTTTCTAAAACCTGATCTAGTTCTTTTCTTACGTAAGAAACTATAACATTGGAAGGATCAAAAACTGGTTTAAAATACTTTTTCAGCAAGAAATTTAAACTATTGTAGCTTGATACAGTAAGGGTAGTATCATCGTCTTTATAGTTATTTCTGTAAAAAGCTATTTTTTGTTGAGCTGTTTGAATAGAACCGTATTTGTCTTTAATATAGTTGTCGAATTGTTCATTAATCAAAAACCATTCCAAATATGGATCAGTTATATCATTAGCCAAATAAATTAACCAATCATACTGAGCATCATTGTAGTATTTGTATGCTATTTGATCTGCTCTTTCACCTTGCTGAATGGAATAATCGTAAAACACTGCAAGGTTTTTTTGGACACTTTCATTAAACTTTACTTTTGCAATTATGTTAGTAGCAATATTATTGGCATAATTTGTAGACGGAAAGTAATTAAAATATCCAGCCATTATAATACGTCCGAAAATGAAGTTTGAGCGGCGGTAGCTTTTTCATCTTGTTGTTTCTGAAAATCTTCTCTTGTAAACACTCTGATTTCTTTAAATGACATTGACAACTCTATGTCTGTAGGTGAACCGTCTTTGAAAAAGGATGGTGTTCCGTTAGGAGCGTAGTTAACACCAAAAGATGTACAAACACATCTCTGAAAGATATAAGGCAGTTCTTCTTTGGGACCAAATGAAATGTCTACAGTATCAGGAAAGGTAAACAGAGGTCCTGTTTGTGAATCACCACCAGAAGTTCCTGGTAAAATTCTGATTTTAATATTTCTTATAATATTTTTAATAGTTATTGATTCGTTTGCATTTTTAGGAGAAAACCTAAAATTAAAACTGTGCTCTCTAAGACCAATATCTTGGAATATCGCCGCCAAGTGAGGATTGGGTACTACACCAGTAGCTTTATCAATATTTGCTAGAAGAGCTTCTCCACCTATTCTTCCAATTTGGTCTCTGACTCCTACTCCAGCAGCTGCTGTTATAGTCTTTGCTGTTTCTGCTGATGCTAACTTCTGTTCTCCAGAAAGAACTCTAGCTCCAGTTTCAACTGCTGCTCCAAGAACAGCACCTAGTTTAGCGTCGTTATACGAAACAGAAAAATTATCTACTAGATTTGTAGGAATTGGTAAAACTAACACTAAAGTTGGCTCATCTTTAGGTTTAACTAAAGGAATTTTCCTATCATATTTTTGAAATGAGAATTTTATAAAATACTTACCTATATCACTAGGGTAAGTAAATACTTTAAATTTATCAGGTTGTTGTAATAGATTTCTAGTTGATTGGGAAGCAAAAGAACTTGGATCGTTTGGAAGGTCGTTAAGTTTAAATTTAGTTACTGGTTTAAAGCCAGCTGCAGAAGCAGCACCACTAACATCACCAAACTTTAATTTGTTTACAGCTTGTTGAGTTTGAGAAGTAATACTGTTAATCTTATCAGCAATCGCTGCTCCTGCTGCTAATCCAGCAACAGTTGCAGCAGCTTTTGAAAAAAATGCCATAAATATTCCTATGAGCTATAAAGGATTTTTTAAACCTAGAAACCCCTCCAAATACGACGGAGATCCTACAAATATTATTTATCGCAGTAGTTGGGAAGCGAAGTTAATGAAATATCTTGACGACCACCCAGATGTGATAAAATGGTCTAGTGAGGAGATAATTATTCCTTACAAGTCACCTATTGACAATAAAATTCATAGATATTTTCCTGATTTTAAAGTGAAAAAACGTAATCCTCAAGGTTCTATAGAAACTATTATTATAGAAGTAAAGCCTAAATCCCAAACTGTAGCACCTAAAGTTCAAAAGAAAGCAACAAAAAAATATGTTAACGAAGTTTATACTTGGGGAATCAATAGTGCTAAATGGAAAGCTGCTAAGTCTTTTTGTGAAGAAAGAAAGTGGAAGTTTATTATTATGACTGAAAATGAACTAGGAATAAAAAATGGCTGAATTCTTTACTAACATTTTAAACAAGGCAATTGATCAAGGCATTGAAACATCTAAGGTTGCAGATGCAAGAAATTGGTTTTCTACTCAAACAACTAATATTAGAAAGATTGAGCCAAGGACAATCGTTCAAAAATCTAATGATGCTTTAACTAATAAGATTCTAATTGGTAGGATGTATTTGTTTATTTACGATGCTGCAACAAAAGATAAACTTCCATATTTTGACAGATTTCCTTTAATTTTTCCGTACAAAATCGTTCCTGGTGGTTTTTTTGGAATCAACATGCATTATCTTCCTTATCTTCTAAGAGCTAAATTAATGGATGCTTTGTATAATGTTATTAACAATGATAAAATGGACATCACAACTAAATTAAGATTTACTTACAACACATTGAGTGGAGCTGCAAGATTTAAATATTTTAAACCATGTGTAAAGCACTACCTAAATATTCAAATTAAATCAAGATTTTTATATGTTGATCCTAAACAGTGGGAAACTGCTTTGTTCCTTCCTCTAGAGAGATTTGTTGGAGCTACTAAATTACAAGTTTGGAAAGATTCTAAAAGAAAGATTGGTGTTTAATGGCAGCTAAATTTTTAGGTACTGCTTTATCAGCCGTAGGTCTATTCGGGGCTCTTAAAGGTACATCAACCTCCAAACCTTCTGGTAAGTATGGAGATTTTTTATCAGAATTTAGAAAGAAGTCATTTGCTAGAACTAATCTTTTTGAAATAACTTTGTTTCCTCCTAAAGTGATGATTGGCGAGAAGCTAACATACTCATTGCACCTTTATGCTGAATCAGCAACTTTACCTGGACTAAACTTTGCTACATCAGACGTTAGAAGATATGGATATGGTCCTTTAGAAAAGAAACCATATGCTCCTATTTTTAATGATGTTACAATATCTTTTTTAGTTGATGGTACAGGCGATCTGTATAAATATTTTTACAAATGGTTGAATAGAATAGTTTCTACTGATCAATATATTAATGGAAATTCAAATAGTAAAAATGGTCTGGGTGCTTTTGAAGTTGAATATAAAGACGATTACAAAACTCAAATAAACATATCTACTTTTGATGAGGCAGGAAACGCTGTACTCAATAGTCAAATTGTAGATGCTGTACCCATATCAATTTCAGACACTCAGCTTTCATGGGGTGAAAATGATCAGATAATGAGGTTACAAATTACATTTAGTTATTTCCAACATATCCTGTTGGATCCGGATAGTAGAGAGCCTTCATCTGGAGTAACAAAGCCATTATCAGGCTTACAACAGCTAGTGAAAGCTGGTACTGCTTTACAAACTCTGTCATCTCTTCGTAAACCAAGAAGCGTGGGTGACGTTATTAATGTTGTTAACAATGCCAAAACTATTATAGGAGGTTTTGGTTTCTGATTGGAGTTTATCATGTCCCTTCCTAAGTTATCACATCCTACGTTCACTCTTATTCTTCCATCTACAAAACAGGAAATAATTTACAGACCCTTTTTAGTGAAAGAAGAAAAGATATTATTAATTGCACAACAAGCTCAAGATCCAATTGAAACTATTAGATCTATAAGGCAAGTTATTCAAAACTGTATAGTATCAGAAAATGTAAATGTAGATGAGTTTGCTACTTTTGATCTTGAATATTTTTTTATTAAACTAAGAAGTAAATCCGTAAACAACATTGTTAATCTTTCATTCAAAGATAATGAGGATGAACAAGTTTACAGCTTTGAAGTTGATCTAGAAGAAATTGAATTAGTCAATAACGACCAAAATATCTCAAATGAAATAAAGATTGACAAAAATACTTTAATAAGAATGAGATACCCAAAATTAGAGATAATGGAGAAGATAAAAAACATAGACAATACAAGTGATTTTATGTTTTTATTGCTATCCAATTGTTTACATCAAATTATTCACAAAGAAGTAACATACAACACCTCTGAGTATACTGCAGATCAACTAGATGAATTCATTAATAATTTGGATTTAAAAACTTATCAAAAGATTCAAGATTTTTTTGATTCGATTCCAAGATTAGAACATGTAATAACATACACCAATAAAAATGGAAAAGAAGTAAAAATAACTCTCAATAATTTAAACGATTTTTTTACGTTGGGCTGAGCCACAATAGTCTTGCAAACTATTACACATTAAATTTTAGTTTGGTTCAGCATCATAAATATTCATTATCAGAAATAGAAAGCATGTACCCATACGAAAGGGACATATATGTTGATTTACTCAAAGATTACTTAGAAAAAGAACAAGAAAGACTGCGTAGAAGAAATGGCTGATACTTTTTACGGCGCTGCAAAAGAACAATTTAAAGAAGGTCTCAAAGATAGAATCTTTGGTCAAGGACTTTTAGGAAGATCTTTAAGAGCTGGATTTGAAGCTAAATTTAGCTCAAAGAAAGACTCACAAGTAATACAAAATCAAGATTCTGATATGATAGAAAAACAGAATACTTCTATCCTACAAAGAATAGATGTTGTTGTTACTAACATCTCTGATAACATTTATAATATTGCTGGTGTTCTAAACGCTCAACTTACTTCAATGAAAGAAACAGAAGAAGAAATGAGAAGGCAGGAACTACAAAGATTAGTTTCTGAAGAAGAACAATTGATGGAATTCGGGTCCAAACCATCAACACAATCTATTGACAAACCAAAAGCTGAAAAAAAGGATAATATTTTAGATAGTTTTAGCAAAAGTTTTTCTTTGTTTAAAAATAGTATTTCCAGATTTGCTTCAGGTCTTTCATCTATTTTAAAGAGTAGGAAATTTCTTGCTCTGGCAGGAGTAGCAGCTGCAGGTGGAGCTATGTCCTATGCAATGAGTAAAGATAAAGATCTGAATGAAGAATCTGAAAATGAACAACAAGATCAAGCAACAGCAGTTGCAGTTCCAACAGCAAGTGTTCAATCCCAATCTATATCAAGTGAAGAAATTCCAAACAAATCAGTAATATCCTCTAATGTGGGAGAAGGTAGAGGAAACATTAATCCTCCTATGGCAGTTCCAGATGTGGGAGGAGGTAGAGGAAACATTAATCCTCCTATGGCAGTTCCGGAACAGACGTCCTCTGTGACAGAAAAATCTCCGATGAGTAATATTTTTAATCTGGCAAAACAACAACAAGCTGAAAAAAATGAAGTTATTAAACAGTTAATCTTAGAGAACAAATATTCTGGTAATGTTCCTGAAGACGCTCCAGAACTACAAGAAATTAATAAAAAGTATCAAGGTCCGATGATACAAACATTTTTTTCACCTTCAATGATTTCTACCAAGCCAGTTGAGATAAGCCAAAAAACTCAAAACTTATTTCAATCTTTAATAGATCAAAAGAGAGATAATGGGCCTTCGATAATTACTCCTAGTATGGGAGGATCTGGTAGTTTTTCTATTAATGCAAGCATGCCTTCTGGTGAATCAGCTGAGCCAGTTTTTTCTACTCCTTCTTCAGGTTCTATGATAAGCGAAGCTTCTACAAATGTAGAAGCTATGTCAGAAAACTTTCAACCTCCCACTATTTCCAATATTGATAATAGTGCAAGCAATGTAGCAGATACTTCAGAAAAAACAATAAAGAGAATCTCTTCTCCAGTAGCTGATAGAGGATCTCTAGACAAATATTCGTTCTTCAATGGATAAAAACATTACAAATGCTACCAAATTAGCAAATAAAATATTTGGTAGTAAACTTGTTATTGAAAACAATAGCATTGGAAGCTCTTTAAAATCTCAACAACAAGCTACTCTTTTAAGATTAGAAAAAACTTTTACCAATATTTCTGATAATGTTTATAATATAGGTGGGGTATTCAAAGCTCAACTTACTTCGATGGAAGAAACTAGAAATAGTTTAAGAGACAATTTTAATAAAGAAAAATTAAAATTTTTAGAAAATAAAAATGAATTTAGAGAATATAAAAATAACATATCAACTCAAAAAAACAAGCAGAATTTAGCCTCATCTAAATCATATTCTTTTGACGAAATATTATCTTCATTACAAAAACTTCTTGATGCTGCTCATTCTGGATATGATCTGTTTGATTATGACAAAAAATCTAGAAACAAAAGAAAAAGAAATAGGAAATCAAGTAAAGCTAAAATTAAGGCAAAATTTGATCCAATTTTAAAGCTAGGTAACAAGTTTGTAAAAAAACTTCCTTTAGTAGGTATAGTTTTGACTGTTGGAGAAGGTCTTTTTAAAACTCTTGATGAGGATGATGCCGTCACAGAAAGTAGAGGCGGTCCTTTAGCAAGTTTCACTTACAATACTGCAGATGCACTTATCGAAAATCTTACTTTCGGATTAGTAGATTTAAAATCAATACAAGAAACTGGTCAAGTTCTTTCTGGATCAGAAGCTGGAAAAGCAATTGCTCAGAAAAATAGAGAAGCTGTATCTGGTGCAACTTCTGAGTTAGACTTTATGATGGGAGGAGAATCTTATCAAGAAACTGAACAACCTTCTAAAGTACAGACAAGAAGTTTGACTGTAACGGAAACAAGCGAACAAAGGTTAAAAAGACTTGGTATTACTCCTTCAGCAGTTGAAGGAGGAGGAAAATATAAACCAGCTAATGTTTCTGTAAAAGAAGAAGATTCATCAAAAACTCTGACTCCTTCAGCAGTTGAAGGAGGAAGAGGAAAATATAAACCAGCTAATGTTTCTGTAAAAGAAGAAGATTCATCAAAAACTCTAGAAGAATTAATTGAAGCTAAGAACAAGCAATATGATAAAAATATTATAACTACTGAAACTGGACAAGTTCTTGTAGATAGCGAGGGAAATCCTGTTAGATCAAGTTCATTAGATGACTTGATTGAAGAGAGCTTAAAGAAAGAAAAGGCTGTTGCTCCTGCTCCTGTTCCGGCTAAACCACCTACTGCACCACCTCCTGCTCCTGTTCCAGCTAAACCTACTGAACCTCCAACTGCAGTTTCAAAACCTACAGTATCTAAAGGTGGTGTTTTAGAAGGTATTATTGAAACCATTAAACAAGCAGGAATAAGCTCCTACACTGCAATATCAAATATTCTTTCTCAAATAAAATCTGAAACTAATTTTAGATTACAGAGCGAAAATTTAAATTATTCTTCTGCTGAACAAATACAAAGAGTTTTTGGAAAAAAAAGATTTCCAACTTTAGAAATGGCTCAGGAATATGTTAAAAACCCAGTAGCGCTTGCCAATTACGCTTATAAAAACACAGATGGAAATTCTGAAGAAGGTGATGGTTGGAAGTATAGGGGAAGGGGTTGGATACAACACACTGGAAAAGCACAATATGCAGCTATTTCAAAATATGCTGGTGTTGATCTTATTAATAATCCTGATTTATTAAACGATCCAATTATCGCTTCTAAAGCATTAATGTGGTTCTTCTTTAACTATAAAAAACTTAAGCCAAATGATCTTGAAGATATTTCTAAGGTCAATAGGGCAATTGGGTTTTCAGATCCCACAGGAAAAAAAGCAGAGCTTAGAGCAAAAGAAGCAATAGCTTTTCAAACTAGTTTTGATACAGGACAAAATTTAAATGATTCCAGTGTTAAAGTTATCGCTGCTAAAAACC
>Ga0214923_10003532_pt1 | contig 19544 bp, 24 predicted proteins | sample LL1510_MetaG_FD_177993 | JGI IMG/M metagenome (GOLD analysis project Ga0214923, IMG submission 177993) | Freshwater microbial communities from Lake Lanier, Atlanta, Georgia, United States - LL-1510 | ecosystem: Environmental > Aquatic > Freshwater > Lake | place: USA: Georgia | collected...
TTTTGAGAGAATTTATAAATTTATGACTGGTCTTACTGATAATTTATTGAGATAACATTATTTTGACATCATTTATGGTGTCATTTTTGAGAGAAATTATAAATTTATGACTGGTCTTACTGATAATTTATTGAGATATCAATATTTTGACATCATTTATGGTGTCATTTTTGAGAGAAATTATAAATTTATGACTGGTCTTACCGATAATTTATTGAGATAACATTATTTTGACATCATTTATGGTGTCATTTTTGAGAGAAATTATAAATTTATAACTGGTCTTACTGATAATTTATTGAGATAACATTATTTTGACATCATTTAAGGTTTCATTTTTGAGAGAATTTATAAATTTATAACTGGTCTTACTGATAATTTATTGAGATAACATTATTTTGACATCATTTATGGTGTCATTTTTGAGAGAAATTATAAATTTATGACTGGTCTTACTGATAATTTATTGAGATAACATTATTTTGACATCATTTAAGGTTTCATTTTTGAGAGAATTTATAAATTTATAACTGGTCTTACTGATAATTTATTGAGATAACATTATTTTGACATCATTTATGGTGTCGTTTTTGAGAGAAATTATAAATTTATGACTAGTCTTACTGATAATTTATTAAGATATCAATATTTTGACATCATTTATGGTGTTCTTTTTGGAGTATTTTTTCAATATATTATTAGTCTTATTGATATATTAACGAAGTATAAATATTTTGACATCATTTATGGTGTCCTTTTTGGAGTATTTTTTCAATATATTATTAGTCTTATTTATATATTAACGAAGTATAAATATTTTGACATCATTTATGGTGTCATTTTTGAGAGAAATTATAAATTTATGACTGGTCTTACTGATAATTTATCGAGATATCAATATTTTGACATCATTTTTGAGACTTCTGAATAATTGTCTTCTGAATAGTCTTCTTAATAATTTTCTTCTGAATAATTGAAATATTATTATTTTGACATCATTTATGGTGTCATTTTTGAGAGCCATTGGATTATTATTATTCGCCGGATTATAATAATCGCCATCAATAAGGTCAAAATATAATTTAAGTTCATCAATATAAATATTAAAAAACTCTCGCTTATCATTAACTCTCTTACCATTTTTAGATAAAATAGTATGAAGTATATTTTCTTTTTCTTTTGGGTTATTTACTTTTTTTGCAAACGCAATTTCATATAAACATGGAGGACGCCAAGTGTCTGTTGAATTAGCTTCTAATAATCTTATTTCTGGATTTCTGGTTGTCATACCAATTTTAAAAATATTTGGCATGCAGTCATTTTTAAATGCATAAATATATCCATTATTTTTATTTGTTTTTGAATAAATATCTGTCATTTAAGTTGAATTAATAATTTTAAATTAATTCAATTTTATATAAAATGATAATAAATTGAGAGAATAGTCAATTATACTTTTTTGTAAAACTGCTTTTTTTTCTTAACAACATCTTCATCTAACACTACTTCAATAGTTTCATTAATTTTTTTATCTTTTTCATTTTCTTTCTCTCCAATAACATTTTTTAATTTTATTCCTTTAATACTAATAGCTGAATTTGAGTTTTTGTTCCTTAATATTATTGCAGATAACGGCACTTTTGTTTTTAAATATTGTTTAAATTTTTCAACATTAATATCATTATTATTTACTATTGTTTTATTATCTTGTTTAAAATTTTGCCATAAATCTGTTGATGAACTTATTATATCTTCATTACAAATTTCTATATTTTGTTCCCACCATTCATCAAATATAGAAATATTTGAATTGACTATTTCTGTTGTCTCATTTTCTATCATTATTTTCAACTCATCATCCATAACTTGAATCATATTTTTTGTATTATTTAATGCAGTATTAACTTCACGAATACTTTTTCGTAATATCTTCATTTTATTAATCATTTTAAATTTTTCTTCTCTCAATTTTGTTAATTCTTTTCCATTATTTTCATTATCTTCTTCTTTAATTAAATTGAACAATTCCTTACATGTAAACCAAACTATTCTTAATATTTTTTTGGGATCTTCAAAGCTATCTAAATTATTTATATATACTAAACATTGTTTTGTGTTTATCCATTCATACATTATTGGTGATTTATCATATTTATCAATTGAAGTATTGAGAGAAACTAACCAACCAAAATGCAAATGTTCATTTCTTTGTAAATCACTTTTTATTTTCTCTCGCTGTTCATTTGGAACTTTTTTTTTATAATTTTTTGCATCTACCAATATATCAAAATCTTCAAAATGTAAGTGAAAATCTCCTTGTCCTCCTTGAGTATGTTTATCTATTATTTCAAAATTTTTAAAGTCTATAAATGTTTTTGCATAATCTTCAAATTGCTTTTCACCATCTGAACCCTTACTACTTGTACTTTTATTTGTCTGTAAAATTATTTCTTGATATTTTTCAGCAAATTTATCTATTGCATTTTGCTTCTCATTTAATAATAAAATATATTTATTCTTTTCATCTTCCAATAATTTATTATATATTTCTTTCTCTTTCAAAATTACATTTTTTATTTCTATACTTTTTGTTTTTTCTAAATCATTTAACTTGTCATTTAATTTTTCTATTTGAGATTGATACATTTTTTCTTGATTTAATACATTTTCTATTTTTTCTCTCAATTTATTATTCACTATTTCATCAATATTTTTATCATAATTTGTTATTTTTTCATTTAAAATAGATATATTCATTTCATATAAATTTATCTTTTCATTTTCTTTTAATTTATATTTTTCATTTTCTATTTTTAATTCCAATTCTAATTTTGATATAATTTCTTTACTTTCATTTAATTTTTCATTTAATCTTTCTTTATCTTTTTCATAAATTATAGTATATTTATCTTCCATTTTTTTTGACATTTCCTTTTCCATTAATAATTCCATTTGCATTTTTTTTATTTCATTTTCCATTTCTTTTTTTAATCTTGTTTCTATTTCTGTTTCTGTCATATTTGAATAATTTATTTGTGCTATTTTTAAACAATCATAACCCATTTTTAAAACCAAATATTTTTCTTTATCTGATAATTTTTTAAATTCGTTATATATATTATCATCATCATATGGTGTATTTATTATTATATTCATACAAATTATATTAATTTACCTTTAATATAATTGAATAATATTTATATTATATATTATATTGATAACATGGTAATAAACAATATAATAACAAATGTTTTTGGTATATGGTAAGAATTTATAATGAGAGAAAGTATAACCGATAATTTGAAATTTTTTTGAATGAAACATGTAAAGATGCAATGAATATTACTGATTTTATAGATTCAATTAAATTACAACTTACTGATTTGGAGAGAATGGGTGAAGTTGGTTATGTTGTAGGAATATCTAGTATTATTACAACAAATTTTAAAGATGATAATAAATTGGAATAAGAAGACGATAATAAAAGTAAATTAAGAAGAGTAATAAAAAGAGTTTGCAGATAAAAATACAAAATTATTACCACAATTTAAAGAAAAAATAATTATTGAAGCTAGGGGAGGAATTGGAAATGATGATTTAGAAAAAGAAAATAATCTAAAAATATTATAATTTAGGTTTTAACAATTATAGAATAAAAGAATGACTATAAATTTTCATTCTATTAATCTATTTAGATAATTGAATATAATATTTGTATTCCATTCATCATCTGTTATATGAGGTTGTTTTTTACGTATATATATTTCATCAAATATATAACTATTTTCATCACCATTATCTATCTCTAAATCCAATATATATTTTATACAAAAATCTGCTGTTAATTTTTGCGTTTTTAATATTATTTTTTTGTTTAAATTATTTATATTTTGTTTTAATTCATCAATTTTAAATTGTTTTTTATACAAATCAATATTTTTTATATACATTTTTATTATATATATTTATTTTATTCAAATTTTTTGTTTTTATATTGTTTTTTAAATTGTTTTTATATTATTTATTTTATTCAAATTTTTGTTTTTATATTGTTTTTATATTATTTATTTTATTCAATTATTTTTTTATTTTCTTATGTTTTTTATTTTTTTTGTTTTTTGTGTCTTTTTTATTTTTTTTGTCTTTTTTATTTTTTTTGTCTTTTGTTTTTTTTTATTTTTAATAATTTTATTTCCACCAGAATATATTATTTTAAATTCAAATGTCAAAGTATTTAAATTACAATCTAATATTCCCCAAGATTGAACATTATTGACTACTGTATAATATATTATTCCTTCATCATAATTAAATATTTTATTAAAATATAAATTATTTATATCATCATCCAATTCAGTTCCTCCTGTTCCTACAATATATTGTTTAATATTCATAATTTCATTATTCATATTATTAATTGGTATTTGTATATTTCCTTCTTGATAAGAGTGATAATCTGCACATAAATAATAATAATTAATATCTTTTATATATATTTTTTTTAAAATATCAATAAATAATGGTATATCTGATTGCAATTCAATTGTTGTTTTTTTTTCTCCTTTTTTTTCTTTTGTTTTACTTTTTAAATAAATAATAGGATGATGACCTACAATAATTAAATTTTTATAATTATTATTATTTATTGTTTTATTTATAAATTCTTGCTGTTCATTAATAATTTGTTCAATATTATTTACATTAATATTTTTTTGCTTTTCTAATAATGTTTTATAACATTTCAATGAATCATCCGCATCAACTGAGTATAAAGTAGTATCTAACATTAACATTATTGTATTATTATCTAAAATTTTACTATTCCATATTTGCAAATTAATGTTGTTTGAATTTGCAATTTCAATTTCATTATTCAATATTAAACAATTATTTTCTAATATTTTATTATTATCTTCTTTAATTTCATAAATATTTTTTTTATCTTCTTCTTCTGGGTTTGTTTCAATATCATGATTTCCATATATCATTTCTATAGTTACATCTTTTGGCAATAAATTAAATCCATCAATTAATAATTTAGTTGAAATAAGTTTTTCTTTATTTCCTTTACTATTTTTTATTTTTAAAGGATAATAATTGTCACCTGATATAACTACTAATTTAATGTTATTTATTTCTATATATTGTTTAAGAAAATCCATAACATTTATCAATTTACCATTATTTAAATTATTCCAACAACCAAATTGTACAAATCTATTTATCAATTCACTCATTTTATATAACAAAATAATAAAAAATTGAAAATAAAAATTGAATAATATTAATAATATAAAAAATTATAAAATGAATAGAATTATTGATACATTATTTTTGAAGAGGTTTTGTTTGCCATTTGATACAGATATGTCTGCATTTGAAAGTAGTATAATTTCAAAATGTTTATGTGGAAATTATAATCATGCGTCGTGTATATTCAAAGGGAGATGATAATATTTTAAGTTATGGATTTAATAAAGTTACTGGAAGAAATAATGGGAGTATTCATGCAGAACATGATGCAATTAATAAGTTAAAACCATTAGGTAGAAATAAAAAAGAAATAATAAATTTGTTAGTAGTAAGATTTTCAAAAAATAAAAAATTGCAAAATTCAAAACCTTGTGCAAATTGTATAAAAAATATGAAAAATTTACCACAAAAAAAAGGTTATAAAATAAAAAATATTTATTATTCAAATGACAATGGAGTTATTGTAAAGATTACTTTGTCAAATTTAGAAAATCAACAATTACATTATTCAAAATATTTTAGACATAAATACAAAAATTCACATTAATTATTATTACACTTTTTAACTTTTCAAAATCCGTTTTTTACGGCATAAAAAATAAAAATATGTTTTTTGTTTGCCAATTGTGTTGGTATCTAATATTTATTTCTAAATGTGTAAAAAATTGATATTAAATTTGTTATTAAATTTATTATTAAATAAAATGTCTGAATCATCAACAGAAACATTTGATTTTAAACATTTAAATTTAAGTATTCCTAATATAGTTTATACTTATCCTATTGAAAAACAGAGAGAAATTTATGAATATTTAAGTCAACTCAACGAAATTGAAAGAAAAGCATATGAAATAGCATACGATCATTTAGAATTATCTTTTAATGTTGCAAGAAGTAATGGATTTAAAAAATGGTTACAAAAAAATAAATAATTTTCAAACAAAACTATATAAAATATATTACAAATGCAAATCATTGTTCATATAATTGTGTATTTCATTAATAATTTTATCTAACTCTGTTTCTTTATAATAAATTGATTTACCACCATTATTTTCCCATTTAAACAAATTTTCATTATTAATATCAATTAAAACAAATTCATATAAACAATAATCTACTATATCATTAGATATATTTATAATTTGTATATTATTTCCTATTTCTGCTTTGAACCAATTTAAAACTATATCATTTTGTGAATTGTCAATAAATATAATAGGATTGTATTTATTAATTTGTTCCCATAATTTTTTACCATTATATGACCAAGTAATTATTTTGGTATTATCTTTATTTATATCAATAAAAACATATAAATTGCAAAATATAATATATTTTGAATTTATATTATTTTTTAAACGGTTACTCAATATTTTTCTAATTTCACATGTTTTATCATCCATTTTCATTCCATTTCCTATAAAATAATCGTGTGAACCATTCCAGTATTTTTCCTGTTGTGAATTTGTCCATGTTAAAGAATAATTTGGACACCGCCCATTTATTAAATGATTATTATCATCATCTGATGAAATTGTATAATTTCTAAATATATTGTTTTCATAAATTTTTTCTGGTTTTTTAACATTTTTATTTAAAAACCAATTATAGATTGATGTGATATTGAAATTCATTTTAATATTTTATTAGATTTGTTCAATTTTATTAAATGATTTCAATTTTCTCCAATTATAATAAATTAATCATAGATTAGTTTCCTAATATTTTTTATATTTTAATAATATACATATGTCTTGTCCAAACAAAACAAGTCCCGAATATGAAAATTATGTAAATTACATAATTCAAAACCAAAAAAATAATAATGGATTGAAAAACATATTGCCAAGTTTCACACCAATAATAACATATTTATCACAAACAACCAGTTCATTTGGTGAATATGCAAATATATATGTAAATGGTTCAAATTTTTTACCAAATGGAACAACTGTTATAAAATTTGGTAATTATTATTTGCCAATAATTTATTATAGTTCATTTAACTTGTCATTTGTTGTTCCCGCAAATGCAAATATAGGAAATTATAAAGTTTCTGCAGTAAATATTTATAATGGTAATTTTAGTCCACCAGTAAAATATACATATCCAAGCAATATAAATATTTCAAATTCTATTCCATATTCAATTATCTAATATTGATATTCATAAATAATATTTATAATTTCATTAAATACATCATTATGAAGATTATTATTATTATTTTTATATATTTTATAACCTTCAATAAATTTTTCTAATAAAGTTGTATTATTTGGTATTAAACTCATTGAAGTCATTGCACTATACAAAAACCAAGCAAATTTATTTATATTTGATAATATTTTTGTTTCAATAGTATTTTCATCTATTTTTCTAAAATTTTTATCAGTTAATTCAAATATTCTTTCCATTTTATAACTACATTCATTTTGCATTTCTGTAAAACAACAACAATTTGGAACATAAATATCGTCATTCTCAAATATTTCATGTAAATATTTTTGCATATAAAATTCATTTTGAAGTTTATCACAACATTTTATTGTCATTTTATTATATTTTTTTATAACAATATTTATGTCATTTGAATCAACAAATATAATACCATGTGTTCCTTGTCCAATTATTTGATTCCCCCCTTTAAACATTTTTTTTTTACTATATCTATTTTTACTTTTCCTTTTTTTGTATTCATTTTTCTTTTTAATTGTTTCATTTATATAATATTATATTTTTAGTAATTCGTTTAGTTTTTTTATTATTTTTTTTATATTTTTTTGTTTTTAAAATTTTATGAGATAAATTAGATTTTTTAATAAATTTTTTAATTTGATTTTGTTCTCTCAATATAATATCAATAATATCTTGGAAATATGACCTAAATTGTGATTTCATTTTTGCAAGTTCATCAACACAAATCCATTTTATTTCTGATTTTTCAAAAATTTTTGTAGTTTTAAATATTTTTGGGGGTAATTTTTTTTGAAGAAAATGTTGATTATTATTATAAAAAAATGGTAACCATTCATTATATTCAAATGGAAAAATATGCATTCTATACGTTTTATGATTAGAATTTATTGATGTGTAATCAATATTATAAGTTCCTTTTTTTAACATTTTACGAATATCTACACTATTTCCTAAAAATCCTGTAAATTCTTCCTCTGCTTCTCTTACTGCAGTTTCTAAAAAAGTTTCATTATAATCAGTTCCACCACCAAAATCTGAAAATCCAGGAGCAGAATCTTCATATTTACTTTCTTTACCAAATAAAAAATATAATTTTCCATTATATATTGTTGTCGGTAATATGCCGGCACCCATTTATTAATAAACAATATTTTATTATAAAATAATATGTTGGTAATTTTGACAAGTTAATATATTTAACATGTCAATTACTCATTATATGTAATAAAACATACAAGTTTATTACCAATATTTGTGTCAAAACGAATATCACTTGTATTAAACATTTTTGTCAAACTTGTATTAATAATATATCCATTACTTGTTAAAAATGTTATTAAATCTGGAATTTCATCAACCATCATTAAATCATTACCATTTTTGAAATTATCTCCACAATTATTTCTTAATGATGCTAAAGCTAAGCCACAATCTTTTATTTTATTGCAATTGCTTTTACATTTAAATTCACTTAATCGTGGAAATTTTACAAATCTAACTAATTTTGATAATGGACCTTTTGGCATTAAATTTATTACAACAATATTTTTATAACATTCATTATAAGTATCTAAATAAGGTTGACTAAATAATGAAACTGTTTTTGATGTTGTTATATCTTTATCTATAAATTTATCTTTATTAATATTAATATTAATTGGTTTATATAATTTTTTATGTAAATTATTTATATTATTTATAAAATTATACATAATATAAATTAATAAAATAAACGAGACAAATTATTGCAGTTAATTATTATCTTAATATTAATGTTAGTTTATATAATGTATGTAAAGAACATGATAATGTATTTATTAGTATTAATAAAAATGATTATATAGAATTGCAAAATGACGTAAAAAATATGAAAAATTATATTAATCAATTATAAAATACTTGGAGAATTAGTTGAAATGATGAATGCAGTTTATGAATTTGAAGATTCTTAAAATAAAATTGAAAATAGAAAATAGAAAATAGAAAATATATTAAAATCAAACTAAATAATGTCTAGTATAACAATAACAACTGGACGATTTAATAATGAAACATGGAATATATGCAAATTATATAGAGAGAAAAATAATATCAGTTGTATTTATTCACCTCCATATAAATTATCAGCGAGTATAGAGTTAAATTCACCAGTATTTATTATTGAAATGAACAATTCAACAAATAAAATTTTGGGAATTGGACTAATCAAAAATAAATTAGTTACTGATAAAATATATAAAGTACAAAAAGATACAAATTGTAATAGATATATTTATATAGGTAATCATCATATTTCAAGAGAATTATTAGAATTTTATAATCCGTTATTAGTAAATATATTAGATGAAATATTATTTAAAGGATATACCCATTCAAAAAGAGGTTCAGGAATAACAAAAATCCCTGAAAAAGTATTAACACTTGAAATATGTAAAAATATTAATATTAAACATGAAATAAAAACAATTTTTATTAATCATTATAAAAATCATTATAAAAATACAAAAAAATACAATAAAAAAGATTTTAATTAAATAAAAATTAAAATATAAATAATATATATGCCAAGTGAATGGAATATGTTCGTTAAGAAGATTTATGAAGAAGGAAAATCAAAAAACTCAAACTATGAATTTAAACAAGCATTAATAGATGCGAGTAAACGCAAATCTGAAATGAAACATTCAACTTCAACTAAATCATCTCATTCAACTAAATCATCTCATTCAAAAAGCAATAAAAAAAGTAAAAGAATTAAAAAAGGAAAAAGAAGTTTAATGTCTTCTTTATCAGCATCATTTGCAGGTGGAAATGGAAAAAGAACAAAAAGACGACGAAAATATTAAATTACTATTTTATAAGTTTTAGAGTGAATATTTTTATTTTGACAATTCATCAAATAAATTGTCTAATTTTTTATTATCTAATTTATTTACAAAATACCAATTTAATTCTTCATTTAATAATTTATCAAACTCAAAAAATGTTGTATCTAATGTTAATCTATTACACGAATCAGGATCTAAATTTTTTGAAAGAATAACTATAATATTTGTTATAAATGTCCCTTTTAATATTGTTCCAAATGTGCGATATATACTTGAAAATATTTTAAGAAAAATCATACTAATTCCATATACATCCCATTTATTTTTTCTCTCCAATATATTTTGTATTATATCTTCTATTGACATATTAATATATTTTTTTAAAAAATCTATACATTTTTTTTTATATTTTATTTTATAATCATTTGAAAATAAATTTAATATATGAAAATTGTCAATAAAATTATCGCAAAAATCATCAATTATCGAATATGAAATAGTTTCACTATTTGATTTATATAAAAAATACAATATATGAATTTCAAATGGTTGGTAAGTTAAATCTTCAATTTTATGAAAAATATTTTTTATGTAGTTAAAATTTAATTTTGTTGTCCTTAAACTATTTTTAAAATTTGTTAATATTGGTTTCTCTCTAAAATTATTTAAAAAAAACACATTTTTTGGAGAAATGTTAAAATAACATATGTTATTTTTATTTAATAAAATTAATCCATTTAAAATATGTTTGAAAGAATTTATAGTATTGAAAATAAATTTTTTTATACTTGTTGAACTGTAAATATAATCTATAAAATCATAACAATAATCATCATTATATTTTATTAAATAATATTTATCATTATCATTTTCATTATTATCACAACTAGAAATGTATAATTTTAATTCTTCATAATCTTCTAATATAGAAAAATAATTTGAATAATATTGTATTTTTGAAATTTTACTACAAATTGTAATTTCATTAATTAAAAAAAATGAATATTTTTTTATTATATTTTTTTTATTATCATTATAATAATTATTACAATTATTATCATCACTTTTATAGATATCAGGATTATGAATATAAATATTTGTATTAATCATTATTAAATATATTAAATAAATGTTTATATAATAAATAATTTAATATAAAAAACAAAAATTGAATTGAAATAAATAATTAATAATATAAATAATATGGAATTATCTAAAGAACAGCAAATTGCATTTGACAAATATAAAGAAGGACATAATATTTTCATAACAGGACCAGGTGGTACTGGTAAATCTGAAATTATAAGACTTATATATAAACATGCTATTTCAAGCTACAAAGAAATTTACGTAACTGCATTAACAGGTTGTGCAGCAATTTTACTAAATTGTAAAGCAAAAACATTACATTCTTGGGCTGGTATTGGATTAGGATTAGGAACACCTGAAGAAATTTTAAACAAATTAAAAAAAAAACCATTATCTAAAGCAATTTGGCAATCAACTGATATTTTAGTTATAGACGAAGTTAGTATGTTATCTCTCAAATTATTTGAAACACTAAATTTAATTGGAAAAAAACTTAGAAAAAACGAAAAACCATTTGGTGGAATGCAATTAATATTTTCAGGAGATTTTTATCAATTGCCACCAGTAGGCGATTATTTAGAACCAGATACTCAAAAATTTTGTTTTGAAAGTGAATTATGGAATGATGTGTTTCATTTAGAATGTCAAATTGAATTGAAAAAAATATTTAGACAATCTGATGAATTATATTTGTCTATTTTAAATCAAATTAGAGAAGGTAAAATTAAAAGAAAAATAAATGATATTTTACTTGAATATGTTGGTAAAAAAGTTGATAATAATTTCATTACAGAACCAACAAAATTGTACCCAACAAAAAACAAAGTAAATCAAACAAATTTTATGAAATTGGACGAGTTAAAAAGTGAAGAAAAAACATTTACTATTGAATATTTATATGACATTGAAATGACGAAAAAAGATAAAGATATTAGGAAAGGTTTTTCTGATAAAGACATTGAAATTGAATTAGATTTTCTATCTGGAAATTTATTATGTGAAAAATCATTGACATTAAAAATTGGCTGTCAAGTAATGTGTATAATTAATATAAATACTACAGAAGGCGACCTTTTAATTTGTAATGGAAGTCAAGGAATTGTTATAGATTTTAAAAATGGTTTTCCATATGTTCATTTTAATAATGGTCATAAAATGGTTATGTTAAAACATATATGGCAAAGTGATAAAATACCAGGTATTGGTGTAACACAAGTGCCATTAATATTATCATGGGCATTGACTATACATAAATCACAAGGTTCAACATTGGAAAGTGCAGAAATTGATGTGGGAAGTGGTATTTTTGAATGTGGACAAACTTATGTTGCATTATCTAGAGTAAAAAGTTTAAATGGATTATATTTAACATCATTTGATGTTAGTAAAATAAAAATAAATAAAAAAGTAAAAGGATTTTATGAATTGTTAAGATTATATCATGAAACAAAACAACAAACAACAGAAAAAAATGACATTTACGTTCCATTAGTTATAGCTGAAGAAGTTCCATTAGCAATAGCTGAAGAAATTAATAGAACTAATAGATTTATACAATATGAATACATACCAAATGTTATTATTGAAAATAAAGAAATTATTAATTTAACAAACAATATATAATATATAAATACACATATTAATGCATTCAATATAATATAATAATTTTTTTTAATGAAATAATTATTTCTTCATTATTTCTTATTTTGTTTATTATTTGAAAAATAGAATTGTATACTTTTTCATCAACTTTCCATGTATTAATATAATTTTTACAATATTTGTCTAATATATTTGAAATATATTTATAAATTTCACTATTATTTTTGTCCAAATTTGATAATCTATTTATTTTTATAATAAAATCTCTAAAATATTCTTCTCTCTTTTTACATTCATTATTATGTTCTTCAATTATTTTGTTTTCATATTCATTTATATATTTATTATATATAATTTGTTTATCTTTTAAATCTTGTAAACTTAATTGAATTGCTTTTTCAATATCAGTGTCTATATTTATATCATTATATTCAATGAGTTTTTCTCTAATTACACTATCAGGTTTTCTAATAAAATTATCATCATATATATTATTTTTATCCATATTCAATAAAATACCTATATTTATTATTGTTATTTAATTTAAAAAATATTCAATTTTTTAATTACATCTTTAGATATTATATATTAACCCAAATATTAATGTAAAAATTGAATGAAAATAATTTATATAACCAATGAAAACTCAATATGAACAAATTAATAAATTTCATAAAATATTGTTCGTTATTTCTGCTAATTCTAGTAATATTCACAGAAATGATATTACATTTTATTAATATACAAAACCAAATACAAAACCAAATACAATTGGTAAAAAACTATTTAATAAAAATTATTATGAAATTAATGTAAATAGGCAATTTGAAAGAGTGTATTACAGAAGTAATTTATATATTTAATAAAATAAAAAAAGAGTTTTCAAAATTAATTTCTAAGTAATTAAATATCAATATGTAAATTATTACCTACATAAATATTTAACAAATGTTAAAAGAAACAACAAGCAAATAAATTCCAATAACAATTAACAAACAATTAAATACAATCATTTGGGTAATTTAATAATATTTATATGCAAATAATATTAAATAATATTAAATAAATTTTATAATACATGCTTTCTAAATGTAAATGATATTCTCGGATATTTAATTTTTTTTTGAATAGGTATTTCATGTGTAAATTCTTTTTGAAAATTACCACCCATAATCCAAATTTCATTTGAATTGGTTGGAATATCTTTAACAATTTCATTATTTTCTTTATTTCTAACACGAAATATTCTTGAAACACCAAATGAAATACAAACTACACCAGCATTTGTTAAATATTCTTCATTATCACTATGTTTTCCAATATAATGTGTTCCATCAGGATATTCATTGATTAATATGCCGTTAAAATCAGTTGAAAATTTATCATTTACATATTCTAATAATAATTGGAGAGAATTTGTTAGGGGTTTTGATGTTGAAATTTGTCCGGCAAATTTATATCCAATTGAAGAATTTGAAAAGAATCCAACATTTCTTTGTTGGTGCATTGTTTTTCCAAATAATTTAACGGGAGGTTTAATATCCAATTTACCGTTAATTTCTTCAACACAACTTAATAATAAATCATCAATATCAACATTAATTTTACCCAAAAATGAGTTGTCGGTTTTAATATAATACTCCATTTAAAGTTAATTAATTTTACAATTGGTTTAATATTTTTTTAAAATTTTATTTCAATTTTTACATATTACATTATATAATTTATTTATTTTTCTTTTTTTATTATTTCTCAAAGTTTTTTCATTTTTTTCGGCCGAACTAAATAATTTAACTAATTCCTCTTCACTTAATAGTGGTTTTTTATCTTTTTCACCCATTGTTTGTTTTTCTTTATTTGCATTAGCTTCGGCTTTTGCACGCATTCTTTCCTTCATTTTTGCCATTTTAAGTCGTTGATTTAATTTACTTTCCATTTGCTTTTGTATTAACTTTTCCCATATTTCACATTCCCATTTTATTTAACATTGATTGAATATTACCCATTCCTGGCATATTTTTCATTTTATTCATTATTTCATATATATATATTATAAATACAAAAGAGTTATAAAATATAAAATATAACTTATGTTTCCAAAAGAAAAATATAATTAAGGAAGCATACGAAATAACAACAAAATTTGTATCAAAAAATCAAGAAGAATAATTTATAGGTTATCTCATATAAAATTTACGTTTATATGAAATAAGATGTTATATTTTTAGATAAATATTTAAAAATATAATGAATATAATATATATGAATTTTGATTTAAATATAGATAATTACACAAAATATGAATTAATTGACATTTTAGATTTACCACATAATTTTGATAAAGATACAATTCAAAATAAAACAATAAAATTAATAAATAATATAATAAATAATAATAGACTAGATAATAAAACAAAAACGTTGACAATATCTTTTTTAAATAAAGCAAAAGATTTATTAAATGAAGATAATAATGAAAAAAAAGATAATTTAAAACAAAAAATTGAAGATTTCTATAATTCTAGTTATGAATTAAAAACATCCGAATTAGAAAATCCACAAGAACATATGGTTCAATTAAGGCAAAATAAACCATATTTATCTTCTTATCCAAGTGAATTTTTTCCTGGAATTATAAATCCAATTAAAAAAAGAACAATTAAAAAAAATTTAAATATTGATACAAGATTTAGAGAGAATTATTATTCTACATCATCTTCAAATTTCAATTTTAATTTGCCTATTAATATAGACAATGTTTTACAAATGCAATTAAATGCTATTGAATTACCAAACACTTTTTATGTTATTTCAAAACAATACAATAATAATTATTTTATAATTAAAGTTAATGACATGAGTGCAGTAATAAAAATTCCAGATGGAAATTATACACAAATTTCAATAATTGAAATAATAAATAAACAATTAGAAAATGCCGGCTCACCATTTAGTTATATATTATTCAATTGTAATTTAACTTATCCAACAACAGGTAGTGGTCAAATCATAGTTGGTGTTAATAATGATTACAATGAAATGGTAGAAAGTCTTGAATTAAATTTTCAAGTTGATAATCAAGGATTAGATGACAAAAATACACCATTACCTTTAAAATTTGGATGGTTATTGGGTTTTAGAAATGGTATATATAGTGGTAACTTAAATTATGTTTCAGAAGGAATATTAGATTTGACTGGTTCAAAATATTTATATTTGGTTATTGATGATTATAATAATAATGTAAATAATTATTTTATAGGAGCATTTAATTCATCCATATTAAATAAAAATATATTGGCACGTATATCATTACAAACATCTAATTTTGGAATTTTGCAACAAAATAATTTAAATATTATATCAACCCCAAGAGAATATTTCGGTCCAATTAAATTAACTTCTTTTAATATTCAATTATTAGATGAATATGGCAGAATTGTAAATTTAAATAATATGGATTTCAGTTTTTGTTTATCTTTAACATTAGCTTACGATTTATAATTCTCCGTTTAATTTGTATATTGACCAAGAAGTAGGTGTAATTTTTTTACCACCATCATATTTAACCGCATATTTTTCTTTAATTAGTAATTCATTTAAACAAACATCTCCAATATAGACATCTGCTAAAATTCTTCCATATTTTTCATTTTCAATATTTTCTAATCTAACATATTTGTTTAACACTAAATTAGATACAAATTCTCTACATTTTTTTGCACATTCTTTTTCTTCTTCTGTTCCACCTTTTATTTCTGGGGTATCAATTCCATTTAGACGAACTGAAAATCTATTTAGAGGTGCATTTTCATAAGGTAATTTTGATGCAATTGTAATAGTATCACCATCATATACTTTAATTACTCTTCCTCCTATAATTGGAAAAGTAAAACTTACAGTGTCATTCCATGTAATGTCATCTCCATCTTCCATAAAATTTTGTGCGTTTTTTTTAGTAATATTAGTAGTTTCTTTACTAACATTAGTATTAAATTGCTTCTTTTTAAAAAATCTAAATCCAAACATTGTTTATTATATAATAAATTATAAATATTATTAATCAATTTTTTAAAAAAATTGAAATACTTTTCGTTATTTCTTTCAAATTAAATCAAACTATATCAAAATGTCAAAATCATATATTTTATTTCAGGATGATTTAAAAAACAAACAAACTCAAATTTCATTACAAAATGAAATTAAAATATTAAAAGATGAAATATATATATTAAATAATAAATTAAAAGAATATAAATTAGAAGAAGAAAACAATGATAGTAATAAAAATAAATTATATTCTATATTTTTATGTAGTATCATTTTATTATTTGTATATATGTTACAATTTTTAGATGATGATTATTATAATTAGATACAATTATTTATCAGATATAAGTATTTAATATAATTAAATATAAGTATTTAATAAATTAAGATAGTAAAACCCAATTTCATTTGATGGTTCTATAGCCATTTTTTCACCCCATTCATTTAATGAATTAATAATAATCAAATTATTTTCATTATCATTTTTAGAATATTTATTAAGAATTGTATTAATAAATTTTATCTTTAAAAAATGATAATTATTTATACATAACGATGACATATTTGACCTGTCAGGTTGAACTAATCTTGTATTATTATCAAAATCAAAAACTAATGTTTGAACAATATCTTTTTTTATATCATCATTACAAAATTGAATATATTTATCATAATCAATTACCGTTTGTTCATTTTTTATATATCTAAAATCTTTATTAGTTTTATAGTTGAAATTAATATAAAATTTATCATATTTATCATCTACTTCATTAGTTGCTTTCATTACATTCCAATATATTTTTATACCTAAAAAACCATTTTGAAGACATAATAAATGAAATGTTTCTTCAAATATTTTTATATAATGAGATGGAATTAAAAAAGAATGATAAATCATCAATACAGGTTTATTATTTTGTTTCAAATATACATTATTTTTGAAATATGGTAATATATTATTAAAATTTAATTTAATTTGTTCAATAGAATATTCATTTATTAAAAAAAAATCATTACTACTAGATCCCATTGCTGGATTATTTTTCCAATCTTCATTTGCCCAAATAAAAAAAATTGTTTTATTATATTTTTCTGCTGTTTTAAATAATTTGTCAATAGATTCACGCATTATCATATTATCCTTATCTAATGAATTAATTGAAAACCAATAATAATAACACGCCAAACCATTTAAATTGTAATCTTCTAATAACTTAAATTGATTATTCATTATAAAATCATTATTTACTATATTATAATCTAATAAATTTTTCATATTAAAGTTTTCAAAATTAGGTGTTAAAGTTTCATTTAAATAATTTTTTTCTAATAAAATATTCAAGTTTGTAATATCTGTATAGCCTTCATAAAACAAATAGTTATTAATTTTTAATGGATAAAATTGTGGAAAATATATAGGATATTTTAATAAAGAGGATTTTGTTTTTAAATTTTTATTTATATTTTTGTTATATCCATAAATAAACATTTCATTCCAAACTTGATTAAAATGTATTTTTGGACATATTGTATAAAATGTTGTAGTTTTATTTTCTACTTTTAATTTATTAATATTATCTTGTATTTCTTTTAAATTTTTAGCAATTATATAATTTGATCCATATTTTTTTGTTCTATTTATTATTACACTATTTTCTGGTTTTTCTAAAATGATTAAATTCAAATTTGTTAATAAACTTAAAGTTAAAGTATAACTATATGTTTCAGGCCATATTGATAACTCTAATAATAAATTTGGTTTATATGTTATTAATAATTCATTAAGTTCATTAATGTTATTATAGCTATTACATTTTAAATTATAATAATTTTTATAATTAAAATTTTCAAGCATTCCAAATACAACAAAATTAACATCACTTATTGTTTCTATTAAATTTTTTAAATGTTTTGCACCTTTATAATTAATAATATTTCCAATAATTCCAATGGTAAATTTATCATTTGTATATTTTATATATTTGTCTCTTTTATAATAATCCGGTAATGATTTAATAGTTATGTTTATTTCTTTATTGTATTTATTTATATAATTATTTATAAATTTAAAATTACATTCATCTTGTGTTATTATTTCATCAAAATAATTTAAATTTATTTTTTCATTTATTTTAATATTGTTTTCTTTAATTTCATCATAACTTGGTTGTAATTTATTGAAAAATATATAATAATCATGTGTTATTGTTATTAATTTGATATTTTTCATGCATTTGTAATTATACATGTTTGTTAAAAAATCATATGAATAATCTAATAAATGATTAACAAAAATTTTTGTAATATTTATTGAATTAGTTTGTTTTATATATTGAAAAAATTCACTTTCATTTTCAAATTGTTTTACAAAATAGTCATCATTTAATGTCAAATATAGATTGTTTTCTATTTTACGAATAACTAAAAAATTATTATAGTATTTATATTTTGATATAATTAAATTTATAAAAGTTGTAGTACCTCCTCCATTAAAAAAATCAACCACTAAAATACATTCATTTA